>Ga0256410_1000229_pt1 | contig 66497 bp, 64 predicted proteins | sample PhyWR1_FD_185983 | JGI IMG/M metagenome (GOLD analysis project Ga0256410, IMG submission 185983) | Leaf surface microbial communities from wheat plants in UC Gill Tract Community Farm, Albany, California, United States - DLSL W.R1 | ecosystem: Host-associated > Plants > Phyllosphere >... | reverse complement strand
CTGGTCATTTCCTATTTCCTCTTTGTACTGGTGCTGACCTGGGTTGCCACCTTCCTGAACAAGGACAAAAGCCAATGAGCTTCGTCAGCGTTGAACACCTGCAAAAATCCTATTCCGGCACCCCGGTATTCAGTGATATCAACTGCAGCATCGCCAAGGGCGAATTCGTCACCCTGCTCGGCCCGTCCGGTTGCGGCAAGTCCACGCTGCTGCGCTGTATCGCCGGGTTGACGCCGGTAGATGGCGGCAAGATCCTGCTCGATGGCCAGGACATCGTGCCAGTGAGCCCGCAAAAACGTGGCATCGGCATGGTGTTTCAGAGTTATGCGCTGTTCCCCAACATGACTGTCGAACAAAACGTGGCCTTCGGCCTGCGCATGCAGAAGGTCAAGGCCGATGACAGCCACAAACGCGTGGCCGAAGCCTTGCAACTGGTGGAGCTGAATGACTTCGCCAAGCGCTACCCGCACCAGTTGTCCGGTGGCCAGTGCCAGCGTGTGGCCCTGGCCCGCTCACTGGTGACGCGTCCGCGTCTGCTGCTGCTGGATGAGCCGCTGTCGGCGCTGGATGCGCGAATTCGCAAGCACTTGCGCGAGCAGATCCGCACCATCCAGCGCGAGCTGGGCCTGACCACTATCTTCGTGACCCACGATCAGGAAGAAGCACTGGTGATGAGCGACCGCATTTTTCTGATGAACAAGGGTCATATCGTGCAGAGCGGCAATGCTCAGACCCTCTATGCAGCCCCGGCAGATGCCTTCGCCGCAGGTTTTATCGGCAACTACAACCTGCTGGACGCGCAAACTGCCAGCCGCCTGTTGCAGCGCCCGGTCAGCAGCCGCATCGCCATTCGCCCGGAAACCCTGGGGTTGAGTGTGCAGGGTAAACCCGACGGGGTCATTCTGAGTCATAGCCTGCTGGGAAACGTGATCCGCTATCGCGTCGAGGTGCGTGGCGTGCAATTGATCGTCGACGTACTCAACCGTGCGCCGGGCGATTTGTACCCGGACGGCCAAGCCGTTGCGCTATCCATCGATTCGAGCACCCTTTGTGAGGTAGCCTGATGTTCCTGAATTCACTGAAGAGAGAGTTGCGCTGATGGCCCTGGCAATTTTTGATCTGGACGAAACCCTGATTCATGGCGACTGCGCCACCCTCTGGAGCGAGCAGATGGGCCGCCTGGGCTGGGTCGACCCGGTGTCGTTCATGCAGCGCAACAACGAACTGATGGCCGCCTACAGCCGGGGCGAGCTGGCCATGGAAGACTATATGGCTTTCAGCCTGGAGCCGCTGATCGGCCGCAACCCCGAAGAAGTCGCGCACCTGGTCGAGCCCTGGGTTGAGGACTATATCGAACCGATCATCTTCAGTGACGCAACCAGAACCATTGCCGCGCACCGCAAGGCGGGCGACCGGATCCTGGTCATTTCGGCCTCGGGCACCCACCTGGTCAAACCCATTGCCGAGCGCCTGGGTATCGATGAAGTGCTGGGCATTGAGCTGGAAGTGGCTCACGGCTTTTATACCGGGCACACGGTGGGCACTTTGACTTACCGCGAAGGCAAGATTACGCGCCTGCTGGAGTGGCTGGATGAGCAGGAAGAAAACCTGGAAGGCGCGAGCTTTTACTCCGATTCGCGCAACGACTTGCCGCTGCTGCTCAAGGTCGATCACCCCCATGTGGTAAACCCGGACCCGGTGCTGCGCGAACAGGCTGAAAAGGCCGGGTGGCCGATTCATCACTGGAAATGACCCCCTGAAACTGTGGGAGCGGGCTTGCTTGCGATGGCATCACCGCGATTTGCCTGCCAGACCCTATCGCCTGCATCGCAGGCAAGCCAGCTCCCACAGGTTTTGTGGCGCCCTCAAGGCCTGATGCTGGCCAGCTCTCGGCAAACGCCGCCCTGAAACTGTGGGAGCGGGCTTGCTCGCGATGGCATCACCGCGATTTGCCTGCCAGACCCTATCGCCTGTATCGCAGGCAAGCCAGCTCCCACAGGTTTTGTGGCGCCCTCAAGGCCTGATGCTGGCCAGCTCTCGGCAAACGCCGCCCTGAAACTGTGGGAGCGGGCTTGCTCGCGATGGCATCACCGCGATTGACCTGCCAGACCCTATCGCCTGCATCGCAAGCAAGCCAGCTCCCACAGAGGATCAGGTTAAGCTGCTGTCGATCACCAGCACCAGCTTGCCCGACACCTGGTTGCTGGCCAGTTCGGCAAACGCTGCCTGCGCGTCCTCAATCGGGAAGGTCTTGGCCAGTTGCGGACTCAGGCGGCCTTCGGTAAACAATGGCCATACCTGCTGCCCCAGATCACTGAGCAAATCCGCCTTGAACTGATCGCTGCGGCTGCGCAGGGTCGAGCCCAGCAACTGAATACGCTTGCCCAGGACCAGCGCCAGATCCAGCTCGGCCTTGCGCCCGCCCATCAGGCCAATCAACACCCAGCGCCCGTCCTGGGCCAGCAGTTTGAGGTTGGATTCGGCATAGTTGGCCCCCACAGGGTCCAGCACCACGTCGAAAGGCCCCAGCGCCTTGAGACTGTCCAGCCCCTCGGTACGCACCACGCCACCCTGGGCACCCAGCGCCTGGCAGTAAGCCAGGCGCTCGGCCGAGCCCACGCTCACCCAGCACGGGCTACCAAAGGCTTTGCACAGCTGAATGGCCGCTGAACCAACACCACTTGCCCCCGCGTGCAGCAATACTTTTTCGCCCGGCTTGAGCGCGGCCAGTTGAAACAGGTTCAGCCATGCCGTGCTGTACACCTCGGGCAATGCCGCAGCCTCCAGCAGCGACAAACCTTCAGGCACCGGCAGTGCATGACGGGCATCAACCACCACTTCCTCGGCCATGCCACCCCCGGCCAGCAAGGCACAGACGCGATCACCCACTTGCCAGGACGACCCTGGCCCTACTTCGCTGACCACACCTGAACACTCCAGGCCCAATACCTCACTGGCCCCCGGCGGCGGCGGATACAAGCCGGCGCTTTGCAACAGGTCTGCCCGATTGAGCCCGGCGGCGGCCACACGAATACGGATTTGCCCTACATCACAGGTGGGGCTTGGCTCTTCAACCCACTTCACTTGACCTTCAACGCCTTGCAATGCTTTCACAGTGCCTCCATAGTGAGTCTGGACTGAGCCCGGAGCTGTTGCACCGGGCTTTTTGCATTATGCGACCGGTCCTTGATGGAACCGGCGACTTCAAAGACGGCCTAATATGCGTTATCAATTGCCCCCGCGTCGAATCAGCATGAAGCATTTATTCCCTAGCACCGCACTTGCCCTATTCATTGGCCTAGGCGTTTTGCCGTTTTCGGCCAATACGTTCGCCGCTAACAGTTGGGATAACCTTCAGCCCGATCGTGATGAGGTAATTGCCAGTCTTAACGTTGTTGAGCTGCTCAAGCGCCATCATTACAGCAAGCCGCCACTGGATGATGCCCGCTCGGCAATCATCTATGACAGCTATCTGAAGCTGCTCGACCCTTCGCGCAGTTACTTTCTGGCCAGCGATATTGCCGAATTCGACAAATGGAAATTCCAGTTTGACGACTTCCTCAAAAGCGGCGATCTGAACCCCGGTTTCATTATCTACAAACGCTATCTGGATCGCGTCAAATCGCGCCTGGACTTTGCGCTTGCCGAGTTGAACAAGGGCGTTGACTCGCTGGACTTCAACGCCAAGGAAACCCTGGAGATCGACCGCAAGGACGCTCCATGGCTCAAGACCGAAGCCGAACTCAACAACCTGTGGCGCAAACGCATCAAGGATGAAGTCCTGCGTCTGAAAATCGCCGGCAAAGAGCCTGCGAAAATCCAGGAACTGTTGACCAAGCGCTACAAGAATCAATTGTCGCGCCTTGACCAGACCCGCAGCGAAGACATCTTCCAGGCGTATATCAACACCTTCGCCATGTCTTACGATCCGCACACCAACTATCTGTCGCCAGATAACGCGGAAAACTTCGATATCAATATGAGCTTGTCGCTGGAAGGCATAGGCGCCGTGTTGCAGAGCGATAACGACCAGGTAAAAATTGTCCGTCTGGTGCCGGCAGGCCCGGCCGATAAAACCAAGCAGGTCGCACCGGCCGACAAGATCATCGGCGTTGCCCAGGGCGACAAAGAGATGGTCGACGTGATCGGCTGGCGTCTGGATGAAGTGGTCAAGCTGATTCGTGGCCCTAAAGGCTCCGTGGTGCGCCTGGAAGTGATTCCGGCGAGCAACGCGCCCAATGACCAGACCAGCAAGATCGTGTCCATCACCCGTGAAGCGGTGAAGCTTGAAGAGCAGGCGGCGAAAAAGTCGATCCTCAACCTCAAGCAGGATGGCAAGAACTACAAGCTGGGCGTGATTGAAATTCCGGCGTTCTACCTGGACTTCAAGGCGTTCCGTGCTGGCGACCCGAACTACAAGAGCACCACACGTGACGTTAAAAAACTGCTGACCGAGTTGCAGAAAGAAAAAGTCGATGGCGTGATTATCGACCTGCGCAACAACGGTGGCGGCTCGTTGCAGGAAGCCACCGAACTGACCAGCCTGTTTATCGACAAGGGCCCGACCGTGCTGGTGCGTAATGCAGACGGCAAGGTCGACGTGCTTGAAGACGAAAACCCGGGGGCGTTCTACAAAGGCCCTATGGCATTGCTGGTCAACCGCCTGTCGGCTTCGGCTTCGGAGATCTTCGCCGGTGCCATGCAGGACTACCACCGCGCGCTGATTATCGGCGGCCAGACGTTCGGCAAGGGCACGGTGCAAACCATCCAGCCGCTGAATCACGGTGAGCTGAAACTGACCCTGGCCAAGTTCTACCGGGTTTCCGGCCAGAGCACCCAGCATCAGGGCGTTCTGCCTGACGTCGCCTTCCCGTCGATTATCGACACCAAGGAAATCGGCGAAAGCGCACTGCCCGAAGCCATGCCGTGGGACACCATCCGTCCTGCGATCAAGCCAGCCGTCGACCCGTTCAAGCCTTATATCGACAAGCTCAAGGCCGAGCACGAAGCCCGGGTGGCCAAGGATGCCGAGTTCATCTTTATCCGTGACAAACTGGCCCTGGCCGAGAAGCTGATGGCCGAAAAGACCGTCAGCCTCAACGAAGCCGAGCGTCGCGCCCAGCACGCCGATATCGATGCCAAGCAGTTGGTGATGGAAAACGCCCGCCGCCAGGCCAAGGGCGAAGCGCCGCTCAAGGAAATGAAGAAAGAAGACGAAGATGCACTGCCGGTCGAGCCTGAAAAGACCAAGCCGGAAGATGACGCCTATCTGAGTGAAACCGGGCGGATTCTGCTGGACTACCTCAAGCTCACCTCACAGGTGGCCAAGAAGTAAGTCAGGCAGGTAAAAAAAGGGCGGCCCGCATGATGCGGGCCGCCCTTTTTATTGGCTAACGGTAAAGCCTGGCCATCTGCGGGTCAGCCATCAACCCCGGGCCACCCTGTTGATACAGCACCGCCAGCTTGTGCCCTGCCAGCGGGTGCCCGGCTTTTGCCGCCATCGTCCACCAGCGTGCAGCCTCGGCAGCGTCAGGCGTCTTGCTCAGCGTCCCTGCCAGGCTGAAAACGCCTACCTGGTAGGCTGCCTTGGCGTCACCACTGAGTGCCGCCAGACGCAACAAACGCACCCCCTCCTCCCTGGCGCCCATCCCTTGACCGCGAAAGGCCAGGATATGGCCGTAGAAACTTTGGGCACTGGTGCTGCCGAGGTTGGCCATGCGTGCGAACTGGCCCTCCATCCAGCGCCAGATACGCGGCTGACGGACACACCATGGCCAGTGAAACAACTTGCGCGCCAGCCAGTAACTCAGGCGCGCCTTGAGCCGCCAGAGCACTCAAGCCTCCTCGTGCTCGTAAACATACTCGAACACCCGCACCACCTCAGAGGCATGCCAGGACGCAGCGGCAATCCCGTCCGGCGGGCCGGGGAAACGCCCGAGGCGCTCCACGCATTCGAAAAAACCGGTACGTGGCAGACGGCTTGCACCCTGGCTGATCACCAGCGAACTGCGCAATGGCTGATCGGCCTTGGCATCCATCGCCGCCAGATGTTCAAGTGCGGCGGTGAGGGTCAACATGGCGGGGCTCGGCAATTGCAACCGTTCCAGTAATGCACGGTAAGTCAGCAAGTGGCGCTGTCGACGCGCCTGATCGAGTTCAGCCAACAACCCATCCCAGTGTTGACGACTGATGCGCACGTTCATGATGCTTCCCTCCAGCCTGCGATACCAAGCTCCCAGGCCAAGCTGCGACGGATAGCGAGGTCTGGCAGACGCTCGCCGGTTTCGATCATTCCCAGATATGACGGACTAATGCCTACCGTGCGTGCCAGCACCTCAAGGGCCAGGCCCTTGTTCTCGCGCAAGTGACGCAACTGATCGAGTCCGGGGTGCACCTGCTCGGGTGCCGGTGGCTGCAGATCCTTGTCAGGCTCGGCAGCTGGCTCCTGGACTCCAGCAGCCTTGAGCAGTGCCTGATAACTCTCCCATGAAAGAACGGCGTATTCAGGCTCACCATTACGCTTGATGATTTGAAGATCCATTACTAAACCCCGTCAGACTTTTTTCGTAAATCGAGTCAGAACTTTCCCTTTGAGCTTAATCCTATCAGCCGCGAAGGTCTCTGGGGTTTTCACTCAAAAGTGAATAATTTGTGAAAAGAACCGAAAAAGCCGTCATTTGCTGAAAATGTTATCCACACAAATTGTGGATAACCTTGTGAACAGAGCTGTTTTTCAACCCTGAAAGGCCCGTCCCATAAGGGCTGTACTCAGATCGGGCATTTTTTACACACATAAAAAAACCCATAAATTCATTGACTTGGCAGTCAGCAACTACTAGCCAAGAGAACTTATGGGTATTGAAAATACTGCAGGACAAAGCCTACAGAAACAAAAGGTGGACTACATAAACGACAACGCCCCGTCGAGACGGGGCGTTGTCTGTACCAGAAGCTGCTTACTGGGCAGCGTCTTGTGCCGGTTTTGCAGGGTCTTTGATGCCCAGCAGCTCCAGGTCGAATACCAGCACCGAATTGGCCGGGATAGCCGGGCTCGGGCTTTGCGCGCCGTAAGCCAGTTCGCTAGGGATATACAGCTTGTACTTCTCGCCAACGTGCATCAGTTGCAGGCCTTCAACCCAACCCGGGATCACGCCGCTAACCGGCAGATCAATCGGGCTGCCGCGCTCAACCGAGCTGTCGAACACCTTGCCGTCGATCAGTTTGCCTTCGTAGTGAACAGTGACTACGTCGGTAGCTTTTGGCTGAGGGCCATCGGCTTTCTTGATAACTTCGTACTGCAAGCCGGAAGCGGTAGTGACAACACCGGCCTTCTTGCCATTTTCTTCGAGGAATTTTTTGCCTGCCGCAGAGGCTTCTTCACTCATTTTGGTCAGACGTTCTTCGGCACGTTTTTGCAGGGCTGCGAACGCTTCGATCAGTTCGTCATCCTTGAGCTTTTGCTCTTTTTTGCCGACGGCATCTTCGATGCCCTGGGCTACGGCCTTGGAATCCAGATCATCCATGCCTTCTTGAGCCAGGCTCTTGCCCATGTTCAGGCCAATGCCGTACGAGGCTTTTTGCGCCGGAGTTTTCAGCTCTACGCTGGTCTGCGAATCACAACCCGCCAGTACCAGGCTTACCAGGGCCACAGCTGCCGCCAACCGATGCTGTTTCATGCTATTTCCTTGTTCATGCGCCAAATGGGCAATCGAATAAAGCCGCGAGCTTATCAGGCGGCCGCGACCAATGGCTACCGGCATAAGAGAGGCAATTGGTGGATAAGTTCATGCATTAATAACAATTCATTTTAGCCGCAACTTTTGTTAACACATCGGTAAACCCGGCAATGCACCCCCCTGCTCTCTTGATGCCTGACCGCAGCTGAGGCATAAGGCTGTAATTATTTTTACAAGGAGCGTTACTGTGCGTCTGTTTTACCGTGTTCTGCTGGGGCTGCTGGTGGCTGTAGCCATGGGCCTTGGCCTGGTGATCTATTTTGTCGCCAATCCAAAACTGCCGGCCTACCAGCCTGTGCAGCAACTGCACTACCTGGATCAGTGGAGTCCTGCTGAGCGCCAGACCTACTACTACACCCCCCAGGGCACTCAGGTTAAAGGCCTGCATTACGACTGGTTCAGCGCCCTGGAGCTGCCGTTTTCCAAACAACCCTTCGCGGCCCCCGAGTACCTGGCGCGCTTCGGCTTTCTGGTGGACCCCAAGCAGCAGGCCAGTGCTGCCAACCCGGGTAACCTGCCAGTAGGCTTTACCCGCCACCAGAACCCCGGCAGCAACGTGGAGTATCTGGATATCACCTGCGCGGCCTGCCACACCGGCGAATTGCGTTTCAAAGGCCAGGCGGTGCGCATTGACGGGGCTCCGGCACAGCATGTGCTGCCATCGAGCGTGCCAACCCTGCGCGGCGGCAGCTTCGGCCAGGCGCTGGTCGCCAGCCTCGCAGCGACCTACTACAACCCGTGGAAATTCGAACGATTCGCCCGCACCGTACTGGGCGATCAATATGATGCGCAGCACCAGCAACTGCGCAAGGACTTCAAGGCATCGCTGGACACCTTCCTTGGCGTGGCCTGGAACGATACCCATCGCGGCCTTTATCCGACACTCGAAGGCCCGGGCCGTACCGATGCCTTCGGCCGGATCGCCAACGCCAGTTTCGGCGACGCTATTTCCCCCGACAACTATCGCGTGGCCAATGCCCCGGTAGACTATCCGCACCTGTGGGACATGTGGACCTTCGACTGGGTGCAGTGGAACGGGTCAGCCAAGCAGCCGATGGCACGCAACATCGGTGAGGCGCTTGGCGTGGGCGCGACCCTGAACTTTTTCGACAAACATGGCCAACCCCTGCAGGGCGATTCCCGTTATCCGTCCAGTGTTCGCGTTAACGATCTGCACCTGATCGAAGAAACCCTGCAAAAGCTCAAACCACCGGTCTGGCCTGAAGCGCTGTTCGGTAAAATTGACCGCCCACTGGCGGCCAAGGGTCGAACCCTGTTCAGCGAAAACTGCGCCGGTTGCCATGTACCGCCTGAAGTCGAAGAAAACGGGCGGATGGTCAAGCAACTCAAGTTGCTGCCTGTGGAAGTGATCGGTACCGACCCCAATACCGCCAATAATATCGCCGACAACCGCTACGACCTCAGTGCGCTGCAATGGGACGCAGAGGAGCTGGCCAGGATGAACGTCGACCTGTACCCCAGGACCGACGCACCTCTGGACATGAGCAAGCTGTCTGTGGCCAAGGGCCTGGCCTATGTCACCGCCTTTGTTGAAAAGCGTGCCTATCACGATGCCAATATCGGCCCCGAAGAACAGGATCGCCTCAACGGCTTTGGCTTGCCGATCGGCGTATTGGAGGTGCGTGCCTACAAGGCGCGGCCGCTGGACGGGATCTGGGCCACAGCACCCTTCCTGCACAATGGTTCGGTGCCTACGGTGTACCAATTGCTCTCGCCTCAGGCCGAGCGTGATCAGACCTTTTATCGCGGCAGTTTTGAATATGACCCGCGCCACCTGGGCTATCGCACCGAGGCCTTTGACGGCGGTTTTGTACTCGACACCCGCATCAGCGGCAACCACAACAGCGGTCACGAGTTCCGCGCCGGCCCTCGCGGCAACGGGGTCATCGGGCGCCTGCTGCAACCCGAAGAACGCTGGGCATTGCTGGAGTACCTGAAAGTGCTCGGCGGTCCTCTTGAGCAGGAATTGCCACAGCCATGAAAGATCTCCGTCATCTGAAAAAAATCGCTAAAAGGATGTTTGCATGCTGACCACTTTCTGGCTTCGACTCGGCAAATGGCTGGGCAAGCTGCTTTTACTGCTCGTTGCCCTGGGCTTGCTCGGTTGGGCGCTGGCCTCCGGCTGGTACGCCTGGCAACATCGCGGGCCGGTTTCGGCGCGCGAGCAGATCCCGGACGGTGAAGCCGCCATGACCCGGGACACCATCCAGACCGCAATCCGCATCGTCGACCAGCACCGCGAAAACACCCGCTACTTGCGCGATGCCCATGCCAAGGCCCACGGCTGCGTCAAGGCCGAAGTCGAGGTACTAGCCGACCTCGACCCGGCGCTGCGCCAGGGTGTGTTTGCCACGCCGGGCAAAACCTGGCAAGCGGTGATGCGCCTGTCCAATGGCAACGCCTACCCACAGTTCGACAGCATTCGCGATGCCCGCGGCATGGCCATCAAGTTGCAGGACGTGCCCGGCACTCAACTGATGCCAGGCCAGCAAGGGCGCACCGAGCAGGACTTTGTGATGTTCAACCATCCCAATTTCTTTGTCAGCGATGTCGCTGAATACCGCCAGAACATCGGCGCGCAAGCCGATGGCAAAAAGGTTCTGGCATTCTTCCCGTCCTGGGACCCGCGCAGCTGGCAAGTGCGCCATCTGTTTATCGCCCTGGCTACCCTGGCGCCTGCCCCGACCAGCCCGACACAAACGACATATTTTTCTGTGTCGCCCTACAAGTTCGGCACAGCCAATGCCAAGTACCGCGTAGCCCCTGACCCCGACAGTTGCCCGGCTTACAGCCTGCCCAAGCAGAATGAGGCGCTGCCCAATTTTTTGCGTAACGCCTTGAACCAGCAACTGTCAACGGATCGGGTGCCCGCCTGCTTTGTGCTGCAGATCCAGCGTCAGGACGCCAATCGTTTTATGCCGATCGAAGACACCAGCATCGAGTGGAAAGAATCGGACGCGCCCTTTGAAACCGTCGCACGGGTCAAGGTGCCAGCTCAGGACTTTGACACGCCAGGCCAGAATCTGGCTTGTGACAACCTGTCGTTCAGCCCATGGCATGGCATTGAGGAACACCGGCCGATTGGCGGGATCAACCGCCTGCGCAAGGCGGTGTATGACGCGGTTAGCGACTATCGCCACGCACGCAACGCCGAGCAGCAATAACCCGCTCATTCGACAACGGGTGCAAACCAAATGTGGGAGCGGGCTTGCTCGCGATGCAGACGGCGCGATCCTTGAATCAGATCGCGTCGATGCAATCGCGGGCAAGCCCGCTCCCACAGGGATAGTACGGGGCCGGCGAATCAGTGAACCGGCAATTCCACGCCTTCAAACAGCTCTTCCAGCTCTTGCTTGTTGTGGCAGGCAATCGCTTTGGCCATCACTTCACGGGTGAGGTGCGGGGCAAATTTTTCGATAAAGTCGCACATGAACCCGCGCAGGAAAGTGCCACGACGGAAACCGATTTTGGTGATGCTGGACTCGAACAGCTCGCTGGCATCAAGGACCACCAGATCTTTATCCAGATTGGTGTCGACGGCCATTTTGGCCACGATGCCAACACCCAGGCCCAAACGCACATAGGTTTTGATCACGTCGGCGTCGGCAGCGGTAAATACCACTTTAGGGGTCAGGCCACGATGGCTGAACGCCTCGTCGAGCTTGGAGCGACCGGTAAAGCCGAACACATAGGTCACGATCGGGTATTCGGCCAGCGCTTCGAGGGTCAGCTTTGGCAGTTTGGTCAGCGGGTGACCCTGAGGCACCACGACGCAGCGATTCCAGCGGTAGCACGGCATCATCACCAGGTCGCCGAACAGCTCAAGGGCTTCAGTGGCAATGGCAAAATCGACAGTGCCATCGGCGGCCATCTCGGCGATCTGCATGGGCGAACCCTGGTGCATATGCAGGGCTACGTCCGGATACTGCTTGATAAAGTTGCTGATCACCGGCGGCAATGCATAACGCGCCTGGGTGTGGGTGGTGGCAATCGACAGCGTACCCTTTTTCTCGTTGGAGAATTCCTGGGCGATCTGCTTGATGCTTTCGACCTTGCGCAGGATCTCGCCAGCGGTCGTGATGATGCGCTCGCCAGCCGGAGTGACGCGAGTCAGATGTTTGCCGCTGCGGGCAAACACCTCGACGCCCAGTTCGTCTTCAAGCAGGCGGATCTGTTTGCTGATACCCGGCTGTGAGGTGTAAAGACTCTGCGCGGTGGCCGAAACGTTGAGGTCGTGGTGCGCCACTTCCCAGATGTAGCGCAATTGTTGAAGCTTCATATGCATCCCTCAAAGCTGATAGGCGCCAAGGCATCGGCGGCGATATATAACTATATGGAAGGTTGGAATAAGAAATCTAGAACTTTTTTATCATTTTTATTGATTCATCAGCCTTACACATCAGCACTGCGCCGGCGCTGCATCAGGGGCACCAGATACACCGGTATCTTGGCCAGCTCGATAACTCGGGCGGCCGTACGCCCCAAATGCGATTCGCCCCCCGAGGGCTGGGCATGACTGCCCAGTATGAGCAGGTCTACTGAAAGCTTTTGCGACTGCTCCAGAATGACGTGTGAAGGCTCCCCTTGAATAACCTTGACCGATCGAATCAAGGCCAGTTCCTGTTCCCATCCCGCCAACTCTTCGCGAAGACTCTCCAATACCCGCAACTCGATATTGGAAAGCATTGTGCTCATGCCCTGCTGGTGCAGCTCGCTCAACGCCTGCTCATCGAGATAGCTCTGCAGTACCGACTCGGCAAACAGGCCCATGGGCTCAACCACATGCAACACAAACAGATCGGCGCTGAAACTGCGGGCCATTCCAAGCGCATGCTGCATCACAACGGGCGCGTAAATGCCGAGGTCAGTGGCGTACAGGATTGAGCGAATCATGCGACCTTCCCGACAGCGTCAATATACGAAGTAAGTTGAGCTTAGCAGCGTCGGGACAAGTGCGATGCTCCGCTCGGCAACTCGCCGGCAATGCTTATTCGGGGGCGAAATCCCTGGATTCATTGCTGATGCCGTGAGGCACATGGCCGGTCGCCACCACCTGGCGCGCCCTCTCGCAATGACCGGCCTGGTCATCAAAAAATACATCCGCAGCAAAGGCTTCGAGAAAGGCCGATTTATCCAGCCCGCCCAGAAAAAGCGATTCATCCAGACGAATGTCCCAGTCACGCAACGTGCGGATCACCCGTTCATGGGCAGGCGCCGAACGGGCAGTGACCAGCGCAGTGCGAATCGGGCAGTTGTCATCGGGGAACTCACGTTGCAACAGGTTTAAAGCCTCCAGAAAGCCCTTGAAGGGCCCGCCCCGCAGCGGATTGCGCGCAGATTCGCGCTCAAGGGACTGAAATGCCTCCAGACCTCCAGACTGGAAAACCCGCTCCGACTCGTCGGAAAACAGCACCGCATCACCGTCAAAGGCAATCCGCAGCTCATTGCTTTCGGCACGCAGTGAGCCACCCGAGAGAATGGTTGCTGCTGCAAAACCCGCATCCAGGGCACTGCGCACATCCTCGGCATGGGTCGACAAAAACAGATCACAACCAAAAGCATTGAGATAGGGATGGGGGTTGCGCCCGCCCGAGAACGCTGCCCGGGAAATATTCAGGCCGTAATGCTGGATCGAATTGAACACCCGCAGCCCGGTATCGGCGCTGTTACGCGAGACCAGCACCACCTCGACCCGCTCCCGGCCAAGGCTGGCATTAAAGCTCAGGAGCTTCTTGACCAGCGCAAAGGCATCCCCCGGGGCCAGTACTTCATCTTCATGTTCGATCTGGTATTGCCGGTACGCCTCGATCCCCTGGGCCAGGTACACCTGATGGCTATCGCTCAAGTCGAACAGGGCCCGAGAAGAAATGGCCAGCACCAGCTTGCCCTTTAAGCCTTTGCTCATATCGCCTCCACAGCACTAAAGCGGGTTCAAACGTTGCTTCACGGTAGCTCGTCAGGCTCAAGCATCAAGGCCAGCCGAACATGATGTGCCAGCTCACCTTCGCTCAGGCGCGATTTCAACTCACCGTAAAAGGCCCCGTTGTGCACCACAAACAGGCTAGGCAGATGGAAAATTTCGTAGCGCTCGACCAACCCGCCGTTGTTGCCGGCATCAATCCAGCACAACCGTTCAACGGGCAATTGCATGCCGGGCAGCATGCGCCGGGCCACCCGGCACGCCGAACAGCCCGCTCCGGTAAAGATGACCAGCGAGGTGCCGGGAAGTGCCAGCAGTAGCTGGTCGGCATCAAAGTCAGTCAGTTCCATCGCAGTCACTATACTCATAAGACAATACTAATTTAATGGCACCTGGAGTCCGAATTCATGGGTCGTTTTTTACCTCACCCAGATGATATTCCCGTTGAGATAACGCTACGCAACCAACCTTCACTGCCGCGCCAGAAGCTGCACTCTATCAGCCTCGGCGGCGTGGCATGCAACAGCGACAGAAGCTGGCGATGCGGCACCGCCGTTGATATGTCCATGCCTACCCTGGGGGAAAACGCACGTTATCCGGGCTATATAGCCTGGTGCGAAAAGCGCAAGGAGGGTTACCGCATCGGCGTTGCCTTGATTGATGAACAAACCCTGTTTGGCGCGCGAATGGGCGAACAGGTCTGTCAGATCGAACACTTCTCACGCCTGCAGCAGCAACAAAGCCCCTGCCCCCAGGACCTGCAAGCCCTGGCTCTGGAATGGGTCACTCATCACGCCGTGGAGTTCTCGCAAGCCACCATGGACCACGCAATGGCGCAGGCCGTGCTGGATTAAAGCTGTACCTGCCCATTGTCGACCTACCGGATAACGCGTTAAGGTTCGGCTCCCCGATGCGCTCAATCAAGCTGTGCTCCGCCGCACGGGGATCGCTGGCGGCCGGCACCCGTGACCTGACGAGTAACACGATGGCTGATTTACCGATCGACGACCTAAACGTTGCCTCCAACGAAACCCTGATCACCCCTGAACAGCTCAAACGCGAGATTCCTCTCAGCGAAACAGCGCTGCGGACCGTGACCAAAGGGCGCGAGGTGATTCGCAACATCCTGGATGGCACTGACCATCGACTGTTCGTTGTCATCGGGCCTTGCTCGATTCACGATCTCAAGGCTGCCCATGAATACGCCGAGCGCCTGAAGGTGCTTGCGGCTGAAGTCAGCGACACGCTGTATCTGGTCATGCGGGTTTATTTCGAAAAGCCCCGTACCACCGTGGGCTGGAAAGGCCTTATCAACGACCCGTATCTGGACGACTCGTTCAAGATCCAGGACGGTCTGCATATTGGTCGCAAGCTGTTGCTGGACCTGGCCGAAATGGGCCTGCCAACCGCAACTGAAGCCCTCGACCCGATTTCCCCGCAGTACTTGCAGGACCTCATCAGCTGGTCGGCCATCGGCGCACGCACCACTGAGTCCCAGACTCACCGTGAAATGGCGTCCGGCCTGTCTTCGGCCGTAGGCTTCAAGAACGGCACCGATGGCGGCCTGACGGTTGCGATCAATGCCTTGCAGTCGGTTTCAAGCCCGCATCGTTTCCTGGGTATCAACCAGGAAGGCGGCGTGTCGATCGTCACCACCAAGGGCAATGCCTACGGTCATGTGGTATTGCGCGGCGGCAACGGCAAACCGAACTATGACTCCGTCAGCGTTGCGCTCTGCGAGCAGGCACTGACCAAGGCCAGGATCACCCCGAACATCATGGTCGATTGCAGCCACGCCAATTCCAACAAAGACCCGGCCCTGCAGCCACTGGTCATGGAAAACGTGGCCAACCAGATCGTCGAGGGCAACCAGTCGATTATCGGCCTGATGGTTGAGAGTCACTTGAACTGGGGCTGCCAGGCAATTCCTAAAAACCTTGAAGACTTGCAGTACGGCGTGTCGATCACTGATGCCTGCATCGACTGGTCGGCTACCGAGACCACCTTGCGCAGCATGCATGCCAAGCTCAAGGATGTGTTGCCAAAGCGCACCCGCGGCTAACACCCCATGTGGGAGCGGGCTTGCTCGCTCCCACAATAGTTTGGCGCCAGTACCGCACGGTTGCAGACGCACACAAAAACGCCGGGCATGCCCGGCGTTTTTGTGTGCGTGTTCTTCAGGTATTGGCCTGAGGGCGCTTGTGGCGTTCCATATAGCGCTCAACGTATGAACATGAGGGAATCACCTCATAGCCCATCTTGTCTGCGTAATCGAGCGCCTGCTCCGTCAAGGCTGCCGCAATACCCCGACCACGCAGGGCGTTAGGCACAAACGTGCGATAGATATCCAGAGTCTGCTTGCCCAGATCCATGTAGGTCAGGTAAGCACGATGACCGTCGACAGTGGTCTCAAACTGGTGACCTGCCTGGTCATGGTGGATAGACAACGCCTCGCTCATCATTGCTCCTCGCGGGTCTTGTAGTGTGACCCCTACCTTACTGATGTTTTTCCGCCGAGGGAACTACTACGCCATCACGCACGCGCTGCCAGCCCGGGATGTGCCGGCAGGCCTGATTAGAGAGTAGCCACTCTAGTGCAAATGTTCACTTCCCGGGGCAGCCAGTTGTCAGCAGATCAGGCCCGCCCCAACGTTTCGCCGGCCCGACATCCTTGACCCGGCCCTGAACATTTTCCGGAAGGTTGAGGCTATGACGTACAACCGCACTTAAAGTCACGCTGCGCCATCACTCTGATGCCACTTCGTGCACTCCAAACTGACTGTTTTACAAACACAATCTGTTAAAGCTAGCCTACCGAGATTGCCAGCCAATTATTTTTTTTGGTTCTTGCGCTAGGTCATTTTACTTACTACAAGTAATGGGTACTATGTACGCCGGCTGTTTCCTCACTTTGAAGGAACAGCTTTAATTAGAAAGTCCTTGAAGGGGAACACGATGAACAACGTTCTGAAATTCTCTGCTCTGGCATTGGCCGCAGTTCTGGCTACCGGTTGCAGCAGCGTATCTAAAGAAACTGAAGCCCGTCTGACTGCAACTGAAGATGCAGCAGCTCGCTCCCAGGCTCGTGCTGACGAAGCCTACCGTAAAGCTGATGAAGCTCTGGCTGCTGCTCAAAAAGCACAACAGACTGCTGACGAAGCTAACGAGCGCGCTCTGCGCATGCTTGAAAAAGCAAGCCGCAAGTAATAGTCCTTCGGGACTGTTATCAAGCCGACCTATTTATAGGTCGGCTTTTTTATTGCCTGCTGGTCACTAAACAGGCAATAAAAAAGCCGCCAGGGGTATTAACCGGGGCGGCTTTTTATTGCGCTTGTTCAGTACGGCTTACTGCACATAATCCAGCGACTGGCCAGTAGCCATACCGGTATTGGTTGTGCCGATTACTGCAGGTATGCCGGTTTCTGCTCCCACTACCGGGAATGCCAGATCCTTGTCTATCTGGATGCTGTTTTCAAGGTCCTGATGCTTGAGCAGGAAGTTCATGAAGCCTGCGTACTTGTTCTGCAAGTCTTCAGGGGTCAAGTGCGACTTGTCGCTCACGGCCAGCAACGAACCATCCTTCACGTTCAACGGCTCGTGAACTTCAAGGAACACCTTGCCGCCACTGACGCCAATTTTGTACGGCTCGTTGATGATCCGCACCGGCGTACCCACCGGCACCATCTGCGCCATTTGCAGCACGTTCTGGTTAAGCATGCGGAAGCAGCCGTGGCTGGTGCCCGTGCCAATGCCGAACTTGGCGTTGGAGCCGTGGATCAGGTAGCCCGGCATGCCGAGGGTGAACTTGAACGGACCCAGCGGGTTATCGGGGCCTGCGGGCACCACGTTAGGCAGCGGGTCGCCATTTTTGGCGTGCTCGACCTTGATCGAAGCCGGCGGTGTCCAGGTCGGATTGGGCGTCTTGGCGGTGATTTTGGTTTGCCCCAGGGGCGATCCCCAACCTTCGCGGCCAATCCCCAGCGGGAAGGTGTAAACCTTGTTCTGGTCCTTGGGATAATAATACAGGCGGTATTCGGCGAGGTTGATCACGATCCCCTCACGCTTGCCCGGCGGCAGGATGAACTGGGTCGGCAACACGATATCGGTATCGACGAGGGTGCCGTCCGGGTTCTTTTTGACCGGCAGCCAGGCGTCTACCCCGGGGTTGGCAGCGATCATTTCCGAATAGCCCAGCTCGTACTGGTTACCCAGGTCGGCAAAGGAGTCTTCGTACTTGCCTTTGATCACCTGCACTTCGCCAACGACATCTTCGCCAGGCGGTGGCAGCGGGAATTCAAGCGCGACCGCGGGACCCGCAACACAAAGTGCGGCAACGGACAGGTAGCGGGTAACTGCAGGTAGGCGCGACAACATCCGGAACATCCTTCGCATAATCAACGGGGGACAAAAAAAGGGAGTGTACACCGCGCCCACGGGGAGCGTGAGCCGGTCAGGGCATCAAACAGGTAAGATCATAGTTCAAAGCGCAACTCTGGCCAGATGGGCTCCGTGCCCCGGCGCTGCGACTCGATGATTGCCCGGCACAGCGGGCATAACCGGTGGTCCTGAAACACCTTGCGGGTGACATCCGACCAACGCGGTTGCGCCGGCAGCAATGAGCCACACAAGGTGCGGTCAATGGTGCCTCCCAGCTCCAGTTGACGTGTCACCAGATGCACCCGTACCTCCTGGCAGGCGAACAGATCGAGCTGCTCATCGGGCTCGATCAGTTGATAGGCATATAAAGACCAGGCAGGACGCGACATCGAGGGCTCCAAATCGGGGGGGCGCCACCTTAGCCGAAACACTGCCACTAGAAAAGCATCAAAGCAGGGGTTTTAACGCCGGCCACACATTATCCAGCAAAAGCCCCTGCGCACCGACTGCCGGGTGGATGCGATCGGCCTGCATCAGTTCGGGCTTGCCGCCCACGCCCTCAAGCAAAAACGGCACCAGGGCAACGTTTTTTTCCTTGCCCAGCTCGCTGTACACCGCAGCAAAAGCCCGGGTGTAACGCGCGCCATAATTGGGCGGCAATTGCATCCCCAACAGCAACACCTTGGCACCCGCCTGCTGCGAGGCATCGATCATTCCTGCAAGATTTTGTTTCAATTGCGCAGGGAGCTGCCCGCGCAGGCCATCGTTGCCACCCAGCTCGACAATCACTACATCCGGTTTATGCTCTGCAAGCAGCGCAGGAAGCCGCGCCAGCCCTCCGGCGCTGGTGTCGCCACTGATCGAAGCATTGACCACCTTGTCGTCGTAGCCTTGCTCCCTGAGCCGCTGTTCGAGCAAAGACACCCATCCCTGACGGGTATCCAGGCCGAAAGCCGCGCTGATACTATCGCCGACGATCAAGATAGTTCCCGCCGTTGCCGTCTGTGCCACGCACATCAGGGCCAGAGCAACACTTAAAAACCACACACGCATTGGATTCTCCATGGGCGAAAGTATTCTCACCGCGCAGAACCTTAGCAAAGTGGTTCCCAGCGCGGAAGGCGAGTTAACCATCCTGCACTCCTTGAGCCTCGAACTGAGCAAGGGCGACAGCCTGGCGATTGTCGGCGCCTCAGGTTCAGGCAAATCGACGCTGCTGGGCCTGCTCGCCGGCCTCGACCTGCCCAGCCAGGGCGAAGTAATCCTGGCCGGGCGGGCCCTGAGCACCCTGGACGAAGACCAGCGCGCCCGGGTGCGGGCCGAACACGTGGGCTTTGTGTTCCAGTCATTCCAGCTGCTCGACAGCCTCAATGCCCTGGAAAACGTCATGCTGCCGCTGGAACTGGAGGGTCGCAAGGATGCCCGCGAGCATGCCCGCCACCTGCTGGAACGCGTCGGCCTGGGCCAGCGCCTGAGTCACTCGCCACGCCAGCTGTCCGGCGGCGAGCAGCAACGGGTCGCCATTGCCCGGGCGTTCGCCGCCAACCCCGACGTGCTGTTTGCCGATGAACCCACCGGCAACCTGGACAGCCACACTGGCGAGCGCATCACCGACCTGCTCTTTGAACTGAACAAGGAAAACGGCACCACCCTGGTGCTGGTGACCCATGACGAACGCCTGGCCCATCGTTGCCGGCGCCTGATCCGTCTTGAAGCTGGCCATCTGGTCGGCCCTCTGGAGCCCTGATGGCACGTCTGCCGCTGTTGCGCATGCTGAGTCTGGCCGTACGCCAATTACTGCGCGATGCCCGCGCCGGCGAGCTGCGGGTGCTGTTCTTCGCCCTGCTGGTCGCCGTGGCGGCCAGCACGGCCATCGGCTACTTCGGTGCCCGTCTTAATGGCGCGATGTTGTTGCGTGCCACCGAGTTCCTCGGCGCCGACCTGGTGCTTGATGGCACGGCCCCGGCCCGTGAAGAACAAATCAAGGTCGGCAACGACCTGGGCCTCGAACACGCCCGGGTGGTCGAATTCGCCAGCGTGATTGCCACCGACAATGGCATTCAGCTCTCCAGCATCAAGGCGGCAGACGATGCCTACCCGTTGCGCGGCGAACTGAAAAGCGCCCCGCAGCCCTATGCCGAAGAACAGCCTGGGGGCGGTCCCAAATCCGGTGAGGCCTGGGCCGAAGCCCGACTGCTGACCGCGCTGGACCTGAAGGTCGGCGATGAAATCGATGTCGGTTCAAAAACCGTGCGTATCACCCGCGTGCTGACTTACGAACCCGACCGGGCCGGCAACCTTTACAGCCTGACCCCACGAGTACTGATCAATCTGGACGACCTTGCCGCCACCGGCATCGTACAACCGGGCAGCCGTGTCACCTACCGCGAACTGTGGCGCGGTGAAGCACCGGCGCTGGAATCGTATCGCCAGGTGATCAAGCCTGGCCTGGACGCCAACCAGCGCCTCCTGGACGGCCGTGACGGCAACCAGCAGATCGGCGGTGCGCTGGGCAAGGCCGAGCGTTACCTGAACATGGCCAGCCTGGTGGCGGTGCTGCTGGCGGGCGTGGCCGTAGCGTTGTCTGCCACCCGCTTTGCCAATCGGCGTTTCGATGCCAGCGCCCTGCTGCGTTGCCTCGGCCTGTCACGGCGCGAAACACTCTGGTTGTTTACCCTGCAACTGAGTGTGCTCGGGCTGCTGGCCAGCCTCGCCGGCGCCTTTCTCGGCTGGCTCGCGCAACTTGGACTGTTCGCCCTGTTGCATGACCTGCTACCGGCTAACGTACCGCCCGGCGGCCTGATGCCGGCGATTGCCGGGATGGGTACCGGGCTGGTGGCGCTGGCTGGTTTCGCCTTACCGCCGCTCGCGGCACTGGGCCGCGTACCTCCACTGCGGGTGTTGCGCCGCGATTTGCTGCCGATTCCGGCCAGCACCTGGACCGTCTACGGCGCGGCGCTGCTGGCACTGGGGCTGATCATGTGGCGCATGAGCCTGGACCTGGTGCTGACTTTCGCCCTGCTCGGGGGTGGCGTGATTGCCGCCGTGGTGCTTGGCGGAATCCTGCTGCTGGGCCTGCAAAGTCTGCGCCGCCTGCTGGCCCGTGCCTCACTGCCCTGGCGCCTGGGCCTGGGTCAGTTGCTGCGCCATCCGCTGGCCGCGGCGGGCCAGGCCCTGGCCTTTGGCCTGATCCTGCTGTCGATGGCCCTGATCGCCCTGCTGCGCGGCGAATTGCTCGACACCTGGCAAAACCAGTTGCCCAAAGATGCACCCAACTACTTTGCGCTGAATATCCTGCCGGCCGACAAGGAGGCTTTCGGCGCCCACCTGATGACCCTTCAGGCCCGCGCTGCGCCGCTGTACCCGGTCATTCCGGGGCGTCTGATCAGCATCAATGGCGAACCGGTGCAAGACATCGTCAGCAAGGACTCCAGTGGCGACAAGGCCATCCAGCGCGACCTGAGCCTGACCTGGGCGGCTGACCTGCCTGCCGAAAACCAGCTGACAGCAGGTAGCTGGTGGGGCCCGAAGCCCGAAGGCGATGTGCCGGGCGTTTCAGTGGAAGCCAAAGTCGCCGAAAGCCTCAAGCTGAAGCTGGGCGACCTGATGACCTTCACCATTGCCGGTGTCAATCGCGAAGCACGGGTCACCAGTTTGCGCAGCATCAACTGGGACAACTTCCAGCCCAACTTTTTCATGATTTTCCAGCCTGGCACCTTGCAGGACTTGCCGGCCACCTACCTCACCAGCTTTTACCTGGCACCGGGACACGACAAGGAAATCATCGAACTGTCGCGCACCTTCCCGGCCGTGACCATCTTGCCTATCGATGCATTGCTGGAGCAACTGCGCAGCATCCTGGCGCAAGTGACCATTGCTGTGGAATACGTGCTGCTGTTTGTGTTGGCGGCGGGCATGGCGGTGCTGTTTTCCGGCTTGCAATCCACCCTGGATGAACGCATTCGCCAGGGCGCCCTGCTGCGCGCGCTGGGGGCCGAGCGGCAACTGCTGGTGAAGGCCCGGCGCATCGAGTTCGGCTTGCTGGGCGCCACCAGCGGCCTGCTGGCGGCGCTAGGGGCCGAACTGGTCAGTCTGGTGCTTTACCGCTTTGCCTTTGACCTGCCGTGGCACCCACATCCGTGGTTGTTGCTGTTGCCGGTGCTGGGCGCGGTGATGGTGGGCGGTGCGGGCGTGTTTGGCACACGCAGGGCGCTGAATGCCAGCCCGTTGACGGTGTTGCGCGAGGGTTGATATGGCCAGATACTATAAATCCTGGCGCTGACGAGCGCAGCGAGGCTGCGATCGTCGTTTTGGGATTCAACTGTTACGCCGCGCACATATCCGGCATTCGCGTTTAACTGAAATATTGGTTTCGCCCTTACGGCGAGTCCATTTTGAAAGGACCCAAAAGGAACCAAAAGGTCCTCGCCCTGCCACTCGGCCGATTCGCCAAGGTTCGCCGGCTCCCTCCGGCTCTGTTATGGGAGCGGGCTTGCCCGCGATGGCAGCACTTTGTTCCTCGAGATAGAACGAGGTGCCTGCATCGCGGGCAAGCCCGGCTCCCACAGGGAGATATGTCGGTCGAAAATCCTGCATTCAAACAGGCCGGCCGGTCGGCCGCCTCGACGGCTTTTGATCTTGATCTACCCGCCCCATCGGGAGGCCGAGAGGAGGTTCTGCGCAGTGGGCCTCCCGGCATGGAGCCGGGAGAGCCGCGATGGGCCATGGATGGCCCGTGGCGGCGGGCCCACAGAGCGGGACCGGAACGAGGGAACCTGAGCGCAGCGAAGGCCGTACGCCAGGGGCAAGCCTTTTTGGTTACTTTTTCGGCGTCTGGAAAAAGTGACTCGCCGTAAGGGCGAAACCAATATTCCAGTTAAACGCAGATGCCGGATGTGTACCCGTTGAACCAAACAGCGACAACGGCTACAAATTTTGCGCTAACTCTTTTCGTAATAAATCTCGTTGATCCACCACAGCACTTCCCCGCTCGGGGTCTGCACCACTGCCTCGTCGCCCACCTCTTTCTTCAACAGCGCACGGGCCATCGGTGAGTCGATGGAGATGTAGTCGTTGCGTCCGTAGATTTCGTCGTAACCCACAATGCGGAATTTCTTGACGTCCCCGGCCTCGTTTTCAATTTCGACCCAGGCACCAAAAAACACCCGGCCTTCCTGCTCCGGCGAGTAATCAACCACCCGTACATCCTCGAGGCGCTTGCGCAGGTAGCGCACACGTCGGTCAATCTCGCGCAGCAGCTTCTTGTTGTACTGGTAGTCAGCGTTTTCGCTGCGATCACCCAGTGATGCTGCCCAGGTCACCTTGCGTGTGGTATCCGGGCGCTTTTCCCGCCACAGGTAGTCAAGCTCCTGCTTCAGGGCTTCATGGCCTTGCCTGGTGATGATGTTGGTACTCACTCGCGGTCGTTCTCCAGCAGGTTGCATTGGCCAGGGCAGACTCTTAGCACCCCGGCGCGACGAAATACATAGAGGCGCTGATAAAAATCACAAGCGCGGCGACACTCTCACTGTGCCGTGGCCTGGCGATACTGACGCGGGGTAAAGCCGGTCAATGCCTTGAATTGGCGGGTGAATGCGCTGTGGTCGGTGTATCCGCACTGCAGGGCCACCTGGGTAATCGGAATATCGGTCAGCAACAGCCGATGGGCGTGTTCCAGACGCACCTTCTGGATCATCTGCCGTGGCGTCAGGTGAAACACACGCTTGCAGTAGCGCTCCAGTTGCGCCACGGAGATTCCGGCAATACGGGTCAACTCACCCAGGGTAACGCGGCGGTTGAAATGCGTGCGAATGTGCTCATCGACTGCCGCCAGCCGCTGGTACGCCGGGTGGGTATCACTGGCTGATTGCAAGTCCACGGAGATCCCGGCCAGGCCGATGATCTCGCCCTGGAGATTGTACAGCGGGCGCTTGTGGGTCAGGCACCAGCCAGGCTCCCGGGTCCCGTACAGATGCAGTTCCAGCTGGTCCTCAAGCACCAGCCCCTGCTCCAGCACCTGGCGATCCTGCTCGGTATAGCCCGGCCCCAACTGCGCGGGGAATACCTCGGCGCTGGTTTTGCCGAGCAGGGGTTGCAACTGCTTGAGGCCGCAGCGCTGGACCAGGGTGCGGTTGGCCAGTACATAGCGCGCGGCATTGTCCTTGATGAAGATCGCGGCATTGGGGATGGCATCGAGCATCGGTAGCAACAGGGCTACCCCCGAGAGCAACTGCTCAAGACTCTCGGGGCGGCTCAACTCGCTGCCCTGGCTCAGGATTGCAAAAGCATTCTGCGTCATCAAACTCACTCTCCCACCACTGGCCAGGTATCGGCCGCCTGGGTGCATTGTGCTGATTTCGTCATCGGCTTCAATGGAAAAGATCAATCGCAAACTTTCCCCGACGTTCAATCTAGCGCCATTGCACACCCGCCAACCGTATTGGCGCAATGGCAAATGACATCACACCTGCCTAACCAATAACTCACAAAAAGGCGACGCTATGTCAGGTAAAGGCAAATTCAAGAAACAGCTCTCACTGATGGACCTGACCTTTATCGGTCTGGGTGCCATCTTCGGTTCCGGCTGGTTGTTTGCAGCCAGTCATGTGTCGGCGATCGCTGGCCCGGCTGGGATTTTTTCCTGGCTGCTGGGCGGTTTTTCCGTGCTGTTGCTAGGCATCGTTTACTGCGAGCTGGGCGCTGCCCTGCCGCGCGCCGGTGGCGTCATTCGTTACCCGGTTTACTCCCATGGCCCATTGCTCGGTTACTTGATGGGCTTTATCACCCTGATCGCCTTCTCCAGCCTGGTGGCAATTGAAGTGGTCGCCGCCCGCCAATACGCCGCGGCATGGTTCCCCGAGCTGACCAAGGCCGGCTCCAGTGACCCTTCGATCCTGGGCTGGCTCCTGCAGTTCGGCCTGCTGTGCCTGTTTTTCATGCTCAACTACCGAAGCGTGAAGACCTTCGCCATGGCCAATAACCTGGTCAGCGTATTCAAATTTATCGTGCCGCTGCTGGTCATCGGCGTGCTGTTCACCTTCTTCAAACCGGAAAATCTCTACGCCCAGGGCTTTGCCCCGTTCGGCCTGTCGGGTGTGCAGATGGCCGTTTCTGCAGGCGGCATTATCTTCGCCTATCTGGGCCTGACACCGATCATTTCGGTGGCCAGTGAAGTGAAGAACCCGCAACGCACCATCCCGATTGCCCTGATCCTGTCGGTCCTGTTGTCGACCGTGATTTATGTGCTGCTGCAAGTGGCCTTCCTCGGCGGCGTACCCACTGAAATGCTGGCCAACGGCTGGGCCGGCGTGACCAAGGAACTGGCATTGCCCTATCGCGACATCGCCCTGGCTCTGGGTGTGGGCTGGCTGGCTTATCTGGTGGTGGCCGACGCGGTGATCTCGCCAAGCGGCTGCGGCAACATTTACATGAATGCCACACCGCGGGTGATTTATGGCTGGGCGCAAACCGGCACGTTTTTCAAGATTTTCACCCGCATCGATGAAAAGTCCGGCATCCCGCGCCCGGCGCTGTGGCTGACCTTTGGCCTGTCGGTGTTCTGGACCCTGCCTTTCCCGTCCTGGGAAGCCCTGATCAGCGTGGTATCTGCCGCCCTGGTACTGAGCTACGCAGTGGCACCGGTGTCCGTGGCCGCATTGCGCCGCAATGCCCCAGACATGCCGCGCCCGTTCCGGGTCAAGTGGATGGGGGTGATGGGGCCGCTGTCATTTATCGTCGCTGCGCTGATTGTTTACTGGTCAGGCTGGAACACCGTGTCCTGGCTGCTCGGCCTGCAAATCGTGATGTTCGTGGTGTACCTGCTGTGTTCGCGATTCGTACCGACCAACCACCTGAGCCTGGGCCAGCAAGTACGCTCATCCTTGTGGCTGATCGGCTTCTACGCCGTAACCATGGTGCTGTCCAAACTCGGCACTTTCGGTGGCCTGGGCGTACTTGCCCACCCGTTTGACACCCTGGTCGTCGCAGCTTGTGCGACGGGCATCTATTACTGGGGCGCGGCCACCGGCGTGCCGGCTCATCTGGTCCGGCTGGAAGACGACGAGGACAGCGAAGAAGCCCCGGAACTTGCCAGTAACACCCCGGCCAGCCACGCCACAGGGGCGTTTATCCAGACTTCATCCTGAGACACCGTTAACCACAGTAGTCCTCCGAGCCGTTGTTCTCTTCCAAGGGATACGTTCATGAAGCAAGTCCATATCATTGATTCACATACCGGCGGCGAACCCACCCGCGTGGTGATCAAAGGCTTCCCGCAACTGGCCGGGCGCAGCATTGCCGAGCAGCGCGACACCCTGCGCGACCAGCATGACCAATGGCGCCGGGCCTGCCTGCTGGAGCCCCGAGGCAACGATGTACTGGTCGGTGCACTGTACTGCGAGCCCGTGTCGGCGGATGCCACGTGCGGGGTGATCTTCTTCAACAATGCCGGTTATCTGGGCATGTGCGGCCACGGCACTATCGGCCTGATGGCCTCCCTGCATCACCTGGGCCTGATCGAGACTGGCGAGCACAAGATCGACACCCCGGTGGGGCCGGTCACTGCCACGCTGCATCAAGACGGCAGCGTCACCGTGGGCAATGTGCCGTCGTACCGCTATCGCCAGCAGGTCGCCGTTGAGGTGCCGGGGCATGGCCGTGTGCAGGGCGATATTGCCTGGGGCGGCAACTGGTTCTTCCTGGTCTCCGATCACGGCAAGACACTGCAACTGGACAATGTCGAAGCCCTGACCGAGTACACCTGGACCATGCTCAAGGCCCTTGAGGCACAGGGTATCCACGGCGAAGACGGTGCCCTGATCGACCATATCGAACTGTTTGCCGACGACGACCAGGCCGACAGCCGCAACTTTGTCATGTGCCCGGGCAAGGCCTATGACCGCTCGCCCTGTGGCACCGGCACCAGCGCCAAGCTGGCGTGCCTGGCCGCCGACGGCAAGCTGGCTCCAGGCCAGCCCTGGGTGCAGGCCAGCATCACCGCCAGCCAGTTTGTCGGCAGTTATCAATGGGACGGCGAGCGCATTCGCCCGTTCATTACCGGCCAGGCCTATATGACCGCCGACAGCATGCTGCTGATCGACGAAAAAGATCCTTTCGCGTGGGGCATTTAAGCCCTTCGCCGTAAACACATCCGAATAAACGACTCGAGGAGTTAGAACAATGAGCGATAACATTTTCACCGGTTGCATGCCTGCCCTGATGACCCCTTGCACCGCCGAGCGCAAGCCGGACTTCGACGCGCTGGTGGCCAAGGGCCGCGAACTGATCGATATCGGCATGAGTGCCGTGGTGTACTGCGGCTCCATGGGTGACTGGCCATTGCTGACCGAAGCCGAGCGCCAGGAAGGTGTGGCACGCCTGGTAGCTGCGGGCATCCCAACCATCGTCGGCACCGGCGCCGTAAACAGCCGCGAAGCGGTGTCCCATGCGGCACACGCTGCCAAAGTTGGCGCCCAGGGCCTGATGGTGATTCCACGCCTGCTGTCCCGTGCAGCCTCGCCTGCTGCGCAAAAAGCTCACTTCGCCGCCATCCTGCAAGCCGCTCCACAGCTACCGGCGGTTATCTACAACAGCCCGTACTACGGCTTCGCCACCCGCGCCGACCTGTTCTTCGAACTGCGTAGCCAATACCCGAACCTGATCGGCTTCAAAGAGTTCGGCGGTGCTGTCGACATGCGTTACGCCGCCGAACACATCACTTCCAAAGACGATGATGTGACCCTGATGGTCGGCGTCGACACCCAGGTTGTGCATGGCTTCGTCAACTGCAACGCCACCGGCGCCATTACCGGCATCGGCAACGCCCTGCCTCGCGAAGTGCTGCACCTGGTGGCACTGAGCAAGCAAGCGGCCAAGGGCGACCCTAAAGCCCGTCGCCTGGCCCGCGAGCTGGAAGCAGCCCTGGCGGTGCTCTCGTCGTTCGATGAAGGCACTGACCTGGTGCTCTACTACAAGCACCTGATGGTGCTCAATGGCGACACAGAATACAGCCTGCACTTCAACGACACCGATGCGCTGAGCGATGCCCAACGCCACTACGCCGAGAACCAGTACAGCCTGTTCCGCCAGTGGTACAAAACCTGGTCCGCCGAACAGAACGTCGCCTGACCCGCAGCGCAGCCCTGCATCCCTGAACAGCGGCGCACATCATGTGCGCCGCCTTGTTCCAGCCAACCCATTTTTAGGAACACGCCATGACTCAGACAGGCAACATGCTGATCGGTCAGCAAGCCATCACCGGTAACCGCGAAGCGATCCGGGCGATCAATCCCGCCACCGGCACTGTGCTCGAACCGGCCTACCTTGGCGGCGGCAGCGAACATGTCGAGCAGGCGTGCACCCTGGCCCAGGAGGCTTTTGACAGCTTTCGCGAGACCTCACTGGAAACTCGCGCCACTTTTCTGGAAACCATCGCCGCTGAAATCGAAGCCCTTGGCGATGAATTGATTGACCGCGCCGTCAGCGAATCAGGCCTGCCACGCCCGCGCATCGTCGGTGAACGCGCACGTACCTGCCAGCAACTGCGTACCTTTGCCCGTACCGTACGCGCTGGAGAATGGCTGGATGTGCGGGTCGACAACGCGCTGCCCGAGCGCCAACCACTGCCCCGTGCAGATTTGCGCCAACGCCAGGTGCCACTGGGGCCGGTGGCGGTATTCGGTGCCAGCAACTTCCCGCTGGCTTTCTCCGTGGCCGGTGGCGACACTGCCTCGGCACTGGCGGCCGGCTGTCCGGTGGTAGTCAAGGCCCACAGCGCCCACCCTGGCACCAGCGAACTGGTTGGCCATGCGATTGCCCGTGCGGTGAAAGAATCGGACCTGCCTGAAGGGGTCTTTTCCCTGTTGTTCGGTTCCGGCCGTGAAGTCGGTGTTGCCCTGGTCAGCGATCCACGCATCAAGGCAGTCGGCTTTACCGGCTCGCGCAGTGGCGGCATGGCTTTGTGCAAAGTGGCAGCAGCACGCCCCGAACCCATCCCGGTGTATGCGGAGATGAGCTCGATCAACCCGGTACTGCTGTTCCCCGCTGCGCTGCAGGCTCGCGGCGAATCACTGGCGCAGGGCTTTGTTGCATCTTTGACCCAGGGTGCAGGCCAGTTTTGCACCAACCCGGGTCTGGTTATCGGCCATCAAGGGCCGGCACTGGATAGGTTTATCAGCACAGCTGCCCGGCTGGTCCAGCAAAGCCCGGCCCAGACGATGCTCACTCCCGGGATTTTCCAGGCCTATGAAGCCGGTATTGGCTCTTTGCAGGAACTGAACAGTGCTCAAGAGGCCGCTGCCGGCTTGAGGGGGGAGACACCCAACCAGTGCCAGGCCCATCTGTTTGTGACCCGGGCCGGGGACTTCCTCGCCGACCCTGCATTGCAGGCCGAAGTCTTTGGTGCTGCGGCGCTGGTGGTGCAATGCGCCGATGACGAGGAGATCCGCCAGGTGCTCGAGCACCTTGAAGGCCAATTGACCATCACCCTGCAACTGGATGAAGCCGACCTCGACAGTGCCAGGGCCATGCTTGCGACCCTGGAACGCAAGGCTGGTCGCTTGCTGGTCAATGGCTGGCCAACGGGGGTTGAGGTGTGCGACGCGATGGTCCACGGCGGGCCTTTCCCGGCGACTTCGGACACCCGCACCACCTCGGTTGGCACTGCGGCCATCCAGCGCTTCCTGCGTCCTGTCTGCTATCAGGACTTCCCTGACAGCCTGTTGCCGACGGCACTCAAGCACGCCAACCCGCTGCACTTGCGCCGCCTGCTCGATGGCCACAGAGAAGTACTGGAAAATGCCTGATCACTTCGCTGGAAACACAGCTGACATTGCCGTGGTCGGCGCCGGAATCATCGGCGTCGCCTGTGCCCTGCAACTGGCGCGCCAGGGCCAGCGGGTGGTGGTCATCGACCCGCAGGAGCCGGGCCATGGCGCCTCATTCGGCAATGCCGGGCACCTGGCCACCGAACAGGTGTTCCCGATTGCCGACCTGTCGATTCTCAAGCGGTTGCCGGCCATGCTGATGGACCCGATGGGCCCCCTGCGCCTGGACTGGAAATATATGCCCCGGGCCCTGCCGTGGTTCACGCGTCTGCTGCTGAACCTGCGCAAGGCGCCCTTTCAGCGCACTGTAGCCGGTATTCGGGCCCTTAACGAAAGCAGCCTGGGTGCCTGGCACAGGCTGCTGGAGGGCATTGACTGCCCGGGCCTGATGCGCGAAGACGGTTCGTTGCTGGTGTACGAACGTTCCGAGTCCCGGCAGCCACTTCTGGCACTGCAGGCACGCATGCGCCAGCAGCAGGTACCGGTCGAGTTCTGGGAGGCCAGGGCCATACACAAGGCAGCGCCGCAACTGAGCGAGCAGATTCAGGGCGGGTTGTTTTTTCCGGCCACGGGGCACTTTATCGACCCCTATCGCGTGGTTTGCGAACTGGTAGAGGCTGCCAGAAAGTGCGGTGTGCAGTTTCTCAAGCAACAGGTCACAGGCGGGCAACTGAGTGAGGCCGGAGTTTCTCTGATGACAGCCCAGGGCCAGGTGTCCGCCCGCCGGGTCGTGATCGCCTGCGGCGCCCACTCGGCCAAACTCACCGCAACCCTGACCGGCAAGCACGTGCCGCTGGATACCGAACGCGGTTACCACCTGATGCTGCCCCACGAGCATGACCGGCTGCCGTTTGCCGTCACCTCACTGGAACGCAAATTCATCATGACCCCGATGAGCGATGGCTTGAGGCTGGCGGGTACAGTTGAATTTGCCGGCCTGGAAGCGCCGCCGAGCATGGAGCGCGCCTGGCAGTTGCATCGCCTGAGCAAAGGGTTGTTGCGCCATGACCTTAGCGCTGAAGACGCGACGCCATGGATGGGCTTTCGCCCGTCGTTGCCGGACTCACTGCCGATCATCGACCGGGTGTGCGACGGCAAGGTACTGCTTGCCTTCGGCCATCAGCATTTGGGCCTGACCCAGGCAGCGGTAACGGCTGAGCTGATCGCGCAGTTGGCGGGGGCAACCAGTGCCCACGCGCTGCCTGAGTTGCACCCTTACCGGCTGGAGCGTTTCTGATCCCATCCGTAGCAGCTGCCGTTGGAACGAGGCTGCTACGGGGTTGGAGCCTCAGCGCAGGGTTATCAACCCCTGCCGACAAACACGGGTGAGGTTGTGAATCACCCGCTCGGCATTTTCAGCATCGGGGGACTGGATCACCGCCAGGTCAAAACTGTCAGCGGCAAATCGCGCCAGTTGATCGCCCTCTTCCACAAACTGGATAAGAAACGCCGTAGGCCGCCCTTTGCGGCGTGGCCAGCCATCGAGATAGCGCAGCAACGTAGGCTGATGCTTACCGCCCAGGAGGATTTTTGGGTTGCGCAAGGTTGGGCTGGCCGAGATCGGCGCAAGACGTACAAGGGGACGTGGGTGACTCATGAATCGGTTCTCCGCCTCAAGATTCTGCGTGGCAGGTGAGAGGCAACACCGAACCAGCGCTTTAGCGGTATTTCAAGGCCTGTTTCAAGCCTCTTAGACGGTCTGTGACCCTCTGGCGCCCCGCAAGTAGCTGTTTAAATCGGCGCAAGAAAACATCCTAGATAAACCTGCTTACTACTGTCAACAATCATCTGGAACGAAAAAGGCCCGCTCTGGGCGGGCCTTTTCACTCGCATCGGGTTTTCAGTCAGCTAGTGCACGATCGATCGACAACTTGCCTGCACCTTCGATCAGCACTGCCACGGTACCACCCAGCAAGGCCAGGGCGAATTCATAGCCGTTGTTGGCCATAAACAGGCCATTGCTGATATGCACCGAGAAGATCGCCACCAGCAACGTAAACGACAGGCCCAGGGCTGCAGGGCGCGCCAGCAAGCCGATAATCAGCGCCAGACCGCCCAGAAACTCGGTACCGCCCGCCAGCACTGCCATCAGCATGCCCGGCGCCAGGCCAATGCTCTCCATCCATTGCGCCGTGCCCGCCAGGCCCCCGCCGCCAAACCAGCCGAACAGTTTTTGCGAACCGTGGGCGGCAAAGATAATACCGACGAAAATACGCAAGACCGTCAAACCATAACCTGCGCGGCTGCCCAGTACGGTATGGATCAATTTGCTCATGATGGAATCCTTTAGGTCATCAGTTGGGGAATGCTCGCCATACTAATCAGTTTTTATAATGTTAAAAGTCGAATAAACCTGACAAAACAATCAAATTATTCGATTATTTGCGTGTGACCAGTTCAGCTTTTGCCGGTTCCAGGGAATCCCGCTCCCGGTCAAAGGCCAAATAGTATTTATTCACGCTATTAACATAGCTGACAGCCCCCATTCCCACCTGCTCCATGGCAATACGTTCCACCTGAAAGAACCATTGATTGGGGTTCAGGCCGCGTCGCCTGGCTTCAGCCCGCATGCCCTGCACCCGCTCCGGCCCCATGTTGTAAGCCGCCAGCACAAACGCCATGCGCTCACGCTCGTTGAGCTTGGGACTGGCAAAGAACTTGCGGCGGATCAGCGACAGATACCGGGCACCGGCCTGCACATTGCTATCGACGTTTTGAATATTGTTGACCCCCACCCGCCGGGCGGCCGAGGGGGTAATCTGGAGTAGCCCTGTCGCCCCGCCGCTGCCTTTGGCTTCAGGGTTGAGGGTTGACTCCTTGAATGCCAGCGCTGCCAGGTTCAACCAGTCCATGCCCTGTTGCCGGGCATGTTTTTGCAACACCGGGCGCAGTTTTTCAAGCTGCTGGCGATCGGCCCGGGCCAACGGGTAATGCACCCGGTACAAACGTCGGTATACCCGCTCAAAGGCCACATCCTGATCGGCCGGGGCCTTGTAGCCATCGAGAAACCGGTCGATGCTGGCCCGCAACATCGACGCATCACGGCGTACATACCAGTGCATGGCCTCGGGCTCGCTGACCAGCACCTTGCGGTCAAAACGCAGCTTGGGCATCAGCGTGGCCCAGCGCTCGGCAATCGGGCGCTCCACGATGGTCAAATGAAAAATCCCGGCCTGCACCATCTCCAGCACATCCTCCACCGCCAGGGTCGGATCTACCCACTCAATCTTCACCGGGGGCAGTTTGCGCAGGGCCAGTTTTTGATTGATCAAATTGACCGAGGCTCCCGCCGCACTGCCGGTGGTCAACGCCACGGTGCGGCCCGACAGTTGCTCTAGGCGGGTAAAGCGCCGCTCGCCCTTGACCCCCACCAACAGCAAGGGCACATCGTCGACGATCGGATCACTGGCGCTGATGGCGCGGCTGGGCTTGAAATCGATCAACTCACCCGGGGCAACTACATCGCCTTCACCCCGGGACAATGCGCCCAGCAGTTGATCCTTGGCTTTAGGGATGATCTTGAGGGTTATTTCCTGGCCATCGCGGGCATGGCTGTTGAGGTAGCGTTCAAACGCACGCAGACGATGGTATTCAACGCCAATCGCCTGCCCCTGCACCTCGCCCGAGCTGTTGCGGCTTTGATTGACCAGCACCCGCAACACCTGACTGCTGCGGATTTGCGCCAGATCGCGGACCTGACTTGGCTGCCCGACCTGTAAAGGTCCGGTCAGGCGCGCCAGTGCCGGTAGCGGCAACAGCAGCAGGCACAGCGCAATCAATAGCGTCGGTCTTGTCATCCGTTCTCCGGAAAGAATACAGCCCAGCACCCGGTCGGTTTCCCGACAACCGGTTGCCTCAAGTGAGGCTTTCAAGCGCTGGAATCAGCGCGCAAAACAGTCAATGCGTCCTTTAAACAACCGGGCATTGCGTTGTTGCGGCATTCAAAGACAACCATAACTGTCTGTAGTTCTTGGTTTTTCTTGTAAATCTACAGCTCTGATATGCTGCGAGGCCTGTGGCCTGAGGTAAAACCATGCAACTCATTGATATCGGCGTCAACCTGACCAACCCAAGCTTTGACGGCAAACACCAGGCCGTGCTGGACCGTGCCTACGCGGCCGGGGTGTGCCAATTGGTGTTGACCGGCACCAGCGTCGAAGGCAGCGAACAGGCCTTGCAACTGTGCCGCGAGCTGGACGAAAGCGGCCAGCGGCTGTTCTCTACGGCCGGCATTCACCCGCACTCGGCCAGTGACTGGAACGGCGACAGCGCCCGCCAATTGCTTGCCCTGCTCAAGGAACCGGGCGTGTGTGCGGTGGGTGAATGCGGGCTGGACTTCAACCGCGACTTTTCGCCCCGCGCCCAGCAGGAGAAAGTGCTGGAAGAACATCTGGCGCTGGCTGTTGACCTGCAACTGCCGGTTTTTCTGCATGAGCGTGATGCCAACCAGCGTTTGCTGGAAATCCTGCGCGACTTTCGCGACCGCTTGCCGGCTGCTGTGGTGCATTGCTTTACCGGGGAGAAAAAGGCGCTGTTCAGCTACCTCGACCTTGACCTGCATATCGGCATTACCGGCTGGATCTGCGACGAACGCCGCGGTACCCATCTGCACCCGCTGGTACGTGATATCCCGCGCGGTCGCCTGATGCTCGAAAGTGATGCGCCGTACCTGTTGCCCCGCACCCTGCGGCCCAAACCGAAAAATGGTCGCAACGAACCGGCCTACCTGACCGACGTATTGCGTGAAGTGGCCGTGCACCGTGGCGAAAGCGAGCAGGACCTGGCCGAACACACCACCGCGTGTGCACGGGCGTTTTACGGGTTGCCGGTACTGACAGACTGACGCCCGCTCCCACGCAGTGCCTCTTTTGACCCACATCAACAAGATTGTCACTGAATAGCGGCACAATGATGGCACCTTGCCAATATTGTTTGCGCCAATTCAGAGAAGACCTCCCATGGGCACCTGGCTTAGCAACATCTCGCTCAAATACAAATTCTGGGCTGTCAACGCGGTGGCTTTTGTCACCACACTGCTGCTGGTGCTCTACGCCGTGCAGCTGGAACAGCAATCGCGCAGCAACGCCGCCCAGGCCAACGCCCGGGCCCAGGCGCAATTGCTCAGTGCCTGGCCTGCCGGGCAGCCCTTGCCCGAGGCCAGCCAATTGCTGCCCCTGGCGCCCGACCAGATCGCCAGCGTCAACGATCAACCCCTGCCGCAACTGGGCAACGCCAACGGCTGGGTCTCAATCAATCCCATGCCGTTGTTCGGCCACAATCTGCTGCTGGGCGCCGAGGTACTGACCCGCGACGACGGACAAAAAATCGCCGTGCTGGCCCATACACCTAGCCTGGCCCAGGTGTTTGTCGAGCGGCTGCCCAACTATGCCGCCGCCGTGCTGATCCTGATGCTGGCCATGCTCTGCGCTTCGCAGTTGCTGATCCGCTTCCTGCTGAGCCAGCTCAACACCCTCAAGGACGTGATGCTGCATGTGGAGAAAACCGGTGACCTGTCCGCCCGGGTGCCCCTGGCGTGTACCGATGAGGTCGGGCAGATGGCCAGCGCCTTCAATGCCATGCAGGCCGGTTACCAGCGGGTGGTGAACACCGTGGCCCAAACGGCCGCGCAACTGGATGCCGGGGCCGCGCGCCTGGCCAGCAGCATGGACGAGGTGCGCCACGGCATGCTCGGTCAGCAAAGCGAGACCGACCAGGCCGCCACCGCAATCAATGAAATGTCGGCCACGGTCTACCATATTGCGCAACACGCTGGGGCTACCCGCGACCTGTCGCAAACCGCAGACAACCTGGCGGGGAGTGGCCAGCAGGTGGTCAGCCGCGTACAACAGTCAATCGCCAGCCTGTCCACCGGGGTGCAAACCACTGCAGAAATGATCCAGCAACTGGCCCAGGACAGCCAGAAGATCAACGGCGTGGTCAGTGTGATTCACAGCATCGCCGAACAGACCAACCTGCTGGCGTTGAACGCGGCCATCGAAGCGGCTCGCGCAGGTGAAATGGGTCGTGGCTTTGCCGTGGTCGCCGATGAAGTGAGGCACCTGGCCAAACGCGTGCAGACATCCACGGACGAAATCACCGCCATGGTTTCGGCCTTGCAGGCGGGCACCCGCGACGCCGTGGATTTTATGCAGGAAAGCTCGTTCAAGGCCGACGACTGCGTGCAGCAGGCCCAGGAAGCGGGCGCGGCATTGGCCGAGATCACTCACGCCGTGGCGCAAATGCGCGAAAGCAACACCCAGATTGCCGTGGCCGCCGAGCAGCAAAGCCAGGTCGCGGAAGAGATGAACCGGGCAGTGGTGAGCATCCGCGATGTCACCGAAAACACCGTGCAACAGACCGTCGACTCGGCCACTACCAGCAATGAACTGGCAACCCTGGCAGGCGAGTTGAATCGGGCGATTGGTCAACTAAAGCTATAAGGCCAATAGCCATTGTTGATTCGCCGCAGGGTGATCATAAATCTATGATTTGTTTATCCGGTTCAGCCCAGGCTGAACCCTCGAACAAGGAGAGCAATCATGGGCAAACGTCATCCAAATCTACCGGCCTGGCAATGGCGCTCCAACCCGCACGGCCAGCAAAACACCGCGTATCAGGCAATCAACCTGATCGCAGTGCCGATGATGGTGGTGGCTTTTCTGTTGCTGGTGTCGGGCGTCTTCAGTGAAAACGCCACCAGCGCGGTGATCGGTCTGGTTGCCCTGTTTGCGGCCCTGATCCTGCAACGCCAGGGCCACAAGGCCACCAGCGCAACGGGTAACAGCCAGACCTTCTGATCAACCGAACACGGCTACGGTCTGGCGGCTGAGCGCAATCAGCTCGCCGCCTGGGCCCCACAGGTTGGCCGCCACATGGCCGTAGCCATCCCGCGCATGTTCGATGACGGCCAGGTACTTGCACCACTGCAACGTGCTGACCTTAGGCAGTGGCTGCACGAACTCGATGGTCCAGGTCAGCGTGCTGCCTGCTGTCGGCTTGTTCAGCAACGGCAGCAGTGCAGGCGGCCAGGTATCGACCAGCGCCAGCAAATGGGTTTCTGTCAGAGGTTCGTCCTCAACACCGCCATCAAAACGTACCCAGCCGCCCATTTCCCGCGTTCCACGACCGGTGAACGGCAGTGCGCCCACGGCCCAGGCCATGGACAAATGACGCATAAACTCCGGGGTAACGCCTTTGATATAGGGCAACAGCGGGCAATCTTCGGGCGCCTTCATCTCAGGCGCAGGCAGGCCGTCCACGTTCGCCACTGACTCCCGCGCAGCGCCAAAGCTGCCTTGTACCAGGGTCATGACCTGACCGTCCTGCACCACCCGCCCCAGCACCTGGCTGACCGCCTTGCCTTCGCGCAGCACCTCAACCTCGAAACGCACCGGTACATCGGCGGCCACCGGCCCGACAAAACTCACTGCCAATGAGCGCAACGCCCGCTCGACAGGCACATGGGCGCGCATGGCTTCGTACTGCAAAGCCACCAACAGGCCGCCAAAGCTGGCGCGGCCCTGGCCCCAATCGGCCGGAATGGTCACGTCCAAAGGCGTGTTGCGCACCGCCGCAACCAATTCGCAAAACTGCATAAGCACCTCGAAACAGATAAATATGACGGGATACTACCCATCCATCTGACTCTGCACAGTGCTGTATCGGCCAAAGATCAGGAGTGAAAGCAAGCCGCACTCAATTTGACCAACGCCTTGTCAGCGCGTTTTTCGCCGTGCTCAAGGGTGGCCTGCCATTGCGCCACACAGGGTTGCAAGTCGGCGTGTTGCCCGGCCTGCAGCAACCATTGCCAGGCATCGTGCCATTCGCCCAGCGCCTGCTGTGCCCCCTTGAGGCGCGCCAGCACCAAGGGCGGCAGCTGGTTCAACTCCGGGTAGGCTTCAGCGGCATAGCGTACGCGCTTGATCAGCAACCTTACGCGATGGCGGTCATGGCCAGGGTCATTGAGAGCGTTTTCCAGGGTTTTCCACTGTTTTTCCAGGACCTTTGCGATCCGCTGGCGCAAACCACGCAGCAGGCCTTCTCGCTCGGCAGCACGCAAAAAGCGCGGAAACACCTCGAGGATCATCAACAGTTGAGCCAACTGCTCACTGTCGGCCACCCGGGCATAACTGCCGGCCAACTGTTGCGTGCGGCGTTGCGCCTGCGCCGTGTAGCCGTGCGCCTGCAAATGTGCCGCCAGCACTTCAAGATCACGCAGGGGGGTGGTCAACACGCCAACCTGGGATGCAGACATTTCAAGTTGCACAACCCCCGGCAACCCGCGCAAAGGCCGCAACAGGCTGCGCAAGCGGCGCACAGTGGTGCGCAGGTCGTGCAGGGCCTCCGGGTCCGTATCGGCTTCCAGACGCGCCTGACAGGCCAGTAACCTGACCTCCAGACGCACGATGTTTGCCACTATCCGGTCAACCAGCTCAGACATCCTCACCCTCCCCCTTTACCGCTGCGCTTCAACGCCCGGCGCGGGATTCACGAATATAGAAACGCGCCTTCTCGGCTTTTTTGGTGCAACCCTCAAAGGCTTCAAATTGCTGCTGGGTCTTGGCCGCCGTCAACAAGGACAAGGCCTTGGAGTAGCTGACAGTCCCGGCGAAGCCTTCCGCCTTGGCCAGGTCCAGTTCATGCCAGGCCGAATCCAGGTTCGTCGCACAGCTGTCGCGATACGCCTTGGTCCCCGCACAACCTGCCAACGCCAGCGCGATCAGCGGTACACAAATCCATGCTTTCATGTTGTTTTCCTCAGAAATTAAAGTTCAGTGCAATCTCAGACGAACAACCTGCATAAAAGTGCCACAACGTAAAAATCAAAAAAACCGGCAACACCTACCCGTCATTGCTACAAGGCACTAGCCTAGCTGGTAGATACGCGTTCATGCCAAAAGCTGTCACTCAGGGTCACAAAAAGGCATTGTGAGGGACTGTCAGGCGAAGGTGGGGTTCATGAAAAAACGTATTGCATTGGTATTGGGCTCCGGCGGTGCCCGGGGCTATGCCCATATCGGCGTGATTGAAGAGCTGGAAAGCCGCGGCTATGAAATCGCCTGTATCGCCGGTTGCTCGATGGGCGCGGTGGTGGGCGGGATTTACGCCGCCGGCAAACTGGACATGTACCGGGACTGGATTCAAAGCCTGGACTACCTCGATGTGCTGCGCCTGGTGGATGTCAGCTTCCGGCTTGGAGCGATTCGCGGTGAAAAGGTCTTCGGCCAGATCCGCAATATGGTCGGTGAAATCAATATCGAGGACCTGCGCATCCCCTACACCGCCGTCGCCACCGACCTCACCCACCAGCAGGAAATCTGGTTTCAGGAGGGCTGCCTGCACCAGGCCATGCGCGCCTCGGCAGCGATCCCCAGCCTGTTTACCCCGGTGATGCAGGGCAACCGCATGCTGGTGGACGGCAGCCTGCTCAACCCGCTGCCCATCGTGCCGGTGGTGTCCAGCCACTGCGACCTGATCGTCGCCGTCAACCTCAACTCCACCCACCAGAGCCACTACCAGTTGCCGGTGATCCAGCGCCCGGCGGCTTTCAAGGGGCGTTTTGACAACCTGATGAGTTCGCTGGGCTCGCGCATGCCGTTTCGCAACAAACAGGCCGAGCACTTGCTCAACCTCGAACAGGAACTGCTCAACCCCCAGGCCGAGCCGCTGGCCCAGGCAAAGCCCAATCCCTGGCTCGACACGCCGCAAACCGCCTCCCCAGCCGCTGAGGAGGGCTCGCCCAAGTCAGCCACCGGCTCGGTGATCATCGACAACGTCGGCCCGGCCTCGCTGCTGGATTTGATCAACCAGAGCTTCGAGGTCATGCAGACTTCACTGGCGCAATACAAGATCGCCGGTTACCCGCCCGATATCCTGATCAACGTGCCCAAGCGGGTGTGCCGGTTTTTCGAGTTCTACAAAGCCCAGGAGCTGATCGCCCTGGGCCGCCTGATTGCAAAAGACACCCTGGACCGTTACGAAAAGGACGAGGCGTCCAACAACCGGTAGCCGACCCCGGCTTCGGTCACGATATACCGTGGCCGGGTCGGATCATCCGCCAGTTTCTGGCGCAAATGGCCAACGACAATTCTCAGGTAATGGCTGTTTTCGACATGGCTCGGGCCCCAGATATCCTTGAGCAATTGCTGCTGGGTAATGACCCGCCCCGGATGACGCGCCAAGAGCGCCAGCACCGCGTATTCCTTGCGGGTCAGCGCCACTTCGACGCCATCGAGCAGCACACGGCGGAACGCCAGGTCGACGGTCAAGGGGCCGAGTTCAAGCGCCGACTCCCGGGTTTCGCCCACAGGCGCCTGGCGCAACAAGGCCCTGATTCGTGCCAGAAACTCCTGGATGCCGAAGGGTTTGGTCACGTAATCGTTGGCCCCACCGTCCAGTGCCTGGACTTTTTGCGCTTCGCTGGCGCGCACCGAGAGCACCAGTACCGGCGCATTTGACCACTCGCGAAACTCGCGCAGTACCTGTTGGCCATCCATGTCCGGCAAGCCCAGGTCGAGCACCAGCACATCGGGCCGTCCGAGCGCTGCCTGGCTCAAGCCATCGGCCCCGGTCGCGGCCTCCAGCACGGTGTATCCCTGGGACACCAGGCTGATACGCAGGAATTTGCGAATCTGCGGTTCATCGTCGATGACCAAAATGGTCGCGCTCTGGCTCATGACTTGTTATCGCAATAGAGGGATAGCCAAAGAATATCAGTCTTCACTTTCCAGACCTTCATTCTCGGGGCACGGTTGAAGGCTTAACGGCAAATACAGGGTAATGCACGTACCCTGCCCGCCGATGCCTTCGCCGACGCTGACCCGCCCGCCGTGGGCCCCCACCATGCCCTGGCAGATGGCGAGCCCCAGGCCCGTGCCTTGCCCGCCGCGATCGCCCCGTGCGGCGGTATAAAACATATCGAAAATCTTCACCCTGTCCTCCTCGGGGATCCCCGGGCCCTGGTCACTGACGGCAAACCACAATTCGCTGTCATCGGCTCCCGCCGTTAATTGCAACTGGCCATGGGGAGGTGAAAAGCGCGCAGCGTTTTCCAGCACATTGACCAGCGCCTGCTCGATCAGGGCGCCATGCACGTGCAACAGCGGCAATTGCGCCGCAACATCCACCTGCACCTGCAAGGGCGCCAGCACCGCACGCAAGCGGTTCAAGGCGCTGCCGGCAATGTCGGCAGGTGACACCCAGTCGCGCGCCAGCTTGAGCGCACCGTGGCCCAGGCGGGTCATGTCCAGCAGGTTCTGGATGTAGCGGTCCAGACGCTCGGCCTCATCGCGGGTGCCTTCGAGCAACTCGCGGCGATCGCTCAACGGGATCGCCTCGCCCAGGGCCAGCAAGGTGTCGATACTGCCGCGCATGCTGGTCAGCGGTGTGCGCAGATCATGGGACACCGATGCCAGCAGTGCGCTGCGCAACTGCTCGGTTTCGCCGTGCAGGCGGGCCGCTTCCAGGTCCTGGGCCAAGCGCGCGCGCGCCAGTGCCTGGGCCAGGGGTTGGCTCAAAGCCATCAGTAGCCGACGACGCTGGCCACTTAGTGAATGGCCCTGCCTGGTGCACACGCCGAGCAAGGCCAATGGCCCCTCCTCGGCGCTGATCGGCCACCACCACCAACGGCCCATCGGCAAAGTGCCCGTACCCTTGCCTGCAGGCTGGTCGTGGGCCCAGGCCCAGTCAGCAGCGGCGCGCTCCGCTTCGCAGAACTGTAACGGCCCGCCGCTTTCAACGTCCCAGCCGCCATTGCCATCGCGATTGAGCAGGCATATGTCCAGCTCTTTCCAGCCGCTCAAATGCTGCCCGGCAGCATTGACCACAGCCTTGCGGTCGGTCGCGGCGGTAAGCTTGCGTGACAGGTCGAGAAGCTCAGTGGTTTCGTGCTGAGTGTCGCGCAAGGCCTGCAACTGCCGGCGCTGGCGAGCCGCCAGTTTGCCAGTGAGCGCCGCCATCAACAGAAAGAACAACAACGTCAGCACATCTTCTTCGCGCTGGATGCTGAACGAGAAATTGGGCGGAATAAAGAGGAAGTCATAGGCCAGAAATGACAGCGCCGCACAGGCCAATGCTGGCCCCAGGCTGCTGCGCACGGCCACCAGCAGCACGGCAGCCAGAAACACCAGGGAGATATTGGGCAGCGCCAGTACGCTGGATACTCCCCAGGCCAGGGCACTGGCCAGTAGCGTGGCAAGCAGCGCCAGGCCGTAGTCGAACCACACCAGTGAGTGTTCCGGGCGGTTGGTGACAGGTACAGGGGACTGCTCGTTGTCGAGCACGTTGATTTCCAGGCCATGGGCGTCACGCAACAAGCGCGCCGCCAGTCCGCCGCCAAACAGGCGACGGCGCCAGGTCAACCGCGACTGACCCACCAGCAGCAAGCTGGCACGGCGTTCGCCGGCATGCTGGATCAGGGTTTTGGCCACTTCACCGGCACGCAGCAACACCACCTCGCCACCCAGGCGCTCAGCCAGTTGCTGGGCGCTTTGCAGACGCAAGCGTGATTGCTCGTCGCGCGCCGTGCCATTATCCACATGCACCAGACTCCAGGGCAGATGCCGACGCTCCGCGACCCGGCTGGCATGCCGCACCAGGCGCTCGGCATGGGTATCGCCGTCGATCCCCACCAGCAAACGCCCGCGCAGCGCCGGGGCCGATTGCCCCTGCTGGCGATAGCCCTTGTCCAGTTCATCGTCGACATACACCGCAGCGGTCTGCATTGCCAGTTCGCGCAAAGCATTGAGATTGGTCTGGCTGAAAAACGCATCAATCGCTGCCCGTGCCTGCTCAGGTACATACACCTTGCCCTCGCGCAGCCGCTCCAGCAGTTCCCGGGGCGGCAGGTCGATCAGCAGCAGTTCGTAGGCTTCCTGCACAACCCAGTCCGGCAGGGTCTCATGCACCTGGACCCCGGTGATGCCGCGCACCTGATCGTTGAGACTTTCCAGATGCTGGACGTTGACCGTGGTGTACACATCGATCCCGGCCGCGAGCAATTCCTGCACATCCTGCCAGCGCTTGGTGTGACGGCTGCCGGGGGCATTGCTGTGGGCCAGCTCATCGACCAGTACCAGCTTGGGTCTGGCGGCAAGCAGGCCGTCGAGGTCCATTTCCTCAAGCTGCACGCCGCGATAATCCGAGCGCAGCATGGGCTGCTGGGGCAAGCCATTGAGCAAGGCCTCAGTCTCGGCGCGGCCATGGGTTTCGACCACCCCGGCCAGTACTTCGACACCCTGGCGCAGTTGCGTGTGAGCCGCTTGCAGCATGGCGTAGGTTTTGCCCACGCCCGGTGCCGCGCCGAGAAACACTTTAAGCCGGCCACGGCCTGCGCGCGGTAGATCGGCTAGCAACGCATCGGCGCGGGCGGAATGAGTCATGGGGGGTTCCTGATAAATTGTGTGACTGAAAGCTTTACCCTCACCCCAGCCCTCTCCCGGAGGGAGAGGGAGCTGATATGTGGTTTTCTTGAAGCCGCGTGCGGTCAGTCCCCTCTCCCTCCGGGAGAGGGTCAGGGTGAGGGGCTCTTCAACTGCGCCAATGCGCTGTTCAACAGCAGCACGTTAACCACCGGCGGCCCCACCAGCGGCCGCTCGATATGCTCCGCCACCAGCTGTTCAACAGCCTGTACCGGCAAGCTGCGAGCAGCAGCGACACGGGCTAGTTGATAGCGTATTGCCTCTGGTGGCAAGTGCGGGTCCAGCCCGCTGCCCGAGGTGGTCAGCAGCGCCAGGGGTACCGGCCCCTGGCCCGGCACGGCAAGCTGGGCGGCACTGTCCTTGACCCGTGTCGCCAGAGCCGGGTTGCTCGGTGCCAGGTTGCTGGCCGAACTGGCCACGGTGGCAAACGCTCCCGCCGATGGCCGTGGGTGAAACCAGCTGTCACCGCTGAAATCCTGCGCAATCAATGCCGATCCCAGCACCTTGCCGGCACTGTCACGGACCAGGCTGCCATTGGCCTGTTCGGGGAACGCCAGCTGGGCAATGCCGGTGACGGTCAGCGGGTAGATCACGCCGGTAATGGCGGTCATCAACAGCATCAGGCTCAGGGCCGGACGTAAAAAAGTGCTCATGGTGTAACCCTCCAATGCTTAAACCAGATGCAATGCGGTGAGCAGCATGTCGATCAGCTTGATGCCCACAAACGGCACCACCAGCCCGCCCACGCCATAGATCAGCAGGTTGCGGCGTAACAGGTGCGCCGCACTGGCCGCCTGCACCCGCACACCGCGCAATGCCAGCGGGATCAGCACCACGATGATCAGCGCGTTGAATACGATGGCTGACACAATCGCGCTTTGCGGGCTCTGCAGGCCCATCACGTTGAGCACGCCCAGTTGCGGGTAGATCGAAGCAAACAGCGCCGGCAAAATCGCGAAGTACTTGGCCACGTCGTTGGCGATCGAGAACGTGGTCAATGCGCCACGGGTCACCAGTAACTCCTTGCCGATCTGCACTACATCCAGCAGCTTGGTGGGGTCGCTGTCCAGATCCACCATGTTCGCGGCTTCACGGGCCGCCTGGGTGCCGTCGTTCATCGCCATGCCCACATCGGCCTGGGCCAGGGCCGGAGCGTCGTTGGCGCCATCACCGCACATCGCCACAAGGCGGCCGTCATTTTGCTCATGGCGAATGCGCGCCAGTTTTTTCTCCGGTGTGGCCTCGGCCAGCACGTCATCCACCCCGGCTTCAGCGGCAATGGCCGCGGCGGTCAGCGGGTTGTCGCCAGTCACCATCACGGTGCGGATGCCCAACTTGCGCAGCTCGGCAAAACGCTCGCGAATACCTGGTTTGACCACGTCCTTGAGGTGGATGGCGCCCAGCAGCTTGCCCTGGGCACAGACCAGCAAAGGGGTACCGCCGCTCTGGGCGATCTTGTCGATTTCCCGGGACAGGGCCGGCAACAGCTCGCCGCGTTTGAGGCCGACAAACGCCAGCACTGAATCCACGGCCCCTTTGCGGTACACCCGACCGTTGTGGTCGATACCCGACAGGCGGGTTTCAGCGGTAAAGGGTACGGCCGTGAAGTCCGACACGGGTAACTCGGGCAAGCTGTGCTGGCCCCGAACAAACTCGACAATGGACTTGCCCTCCGCCGTCTCGTCCGCCAGCGAAGCGCGCAACGCGCCCTCTGCCAGCTCTTTGGCGGTCACGCCGGGGCAGGCATACAGCGCCGTGCAGCGGCGGTTACCGAAGGTGATGGTGCCGGTTTTGTCGAGCATCAGCACATGCACGTCGCCCGCGGCTTCAACCGCCCGCCCCGACTTGGCAATCACGTTGAGGCGCACCAGACGGTCCATGCCGGCAATACCGATGGCCGACAACAAGCCGCCGATGGTGGTCGGAATCAGCGTCACCAGCAGGGCCACCAGAAACACCAGGGGCAAGCTGCCACCGGCAAAGTAAGCGAACGGCTGCAAGGTCACGACCACGATCAGAAAGATCAGGGTCAGGCCGATCAGCAGAATATCCAGGGCAATCTCGTTAGGGGTTTTCTGCCGCTTTGCCCCTTCGACCAGTGCGATCATACGGTCCAGAGTGGACTCGCCGGGGTTGGCGCTGATTTGCACCAGCAACCAGTCACTGACCAGCCGCGTATTGCCGGTCACCGCCGAGCGATCACCGCCCGACTCACGGATCACCGGCGCCGATTCGCCAGTAATCGCCGCTTCGTTGACCGCGGCAATCCCTTCAATCACCTCGCCGTCGCCGGGAATCATCTCCCCCGCTTCGACGCGCACCACATCCCCTTTGCGCAGGCGGGTGGCCGGGACGATTTCAAAGCCGCCCGTGGCAGTGCGCCGACGCGCACTCAAGCCCATACTGCCAGCTTTGAGGCTATCGGCCCGAGCCTTGCCGCGCCCCTCGGCCAGGGCTTCGGCAAAGTTGGCGAACAGCACGGTAAACCACAGCCACAGAGCGATTTGCACCGCCACCCCGGTAGGCACTGCAGGCTCGGGGATAACACACAGCACCGTGGTAAAAATCGCGGTCAGCTCGACCACCAGCATCACCGGCGAGCGTTGCAGCTGGCGCGGGTCGAGTTTGACGAATGCTTGCAACAGCGCCGGACGCCAGATATCGGCGAACGAAGTCTTCGGCGACTCGGGGGCCCTGGCTTCAGGCGTTGGCGTCAACTTTGAAACAGGAGCAGGCATAGTCATCTTCGTCTCCTCAGAAGCCCTGGGTCAGTTGTTCAGCGATGGGGCCAAGGGCCAAGGTCGGCAGAAAGGTCAGGCCGCCCACCAGCAAGATGGTCACGGTCAGCAGAGCGACAAACAGCGGGCCGTGGGTCGGAAAACTGTCCTGGCCAATCGGCGCGCTTTTCTTGATCGCGAGGCTGCCGGCCAATGCCAGCACCGGCAGGATGTAACCGAAGCGTCCGATCAACATGCCCAGGCCCAGCATCAGGTTGTAGAACGGCGTGTTGGCGTTAAGCCCGGCGAAGGCTGAGCCGTTGTTGGCACTGGCCGAGGTGAAGGCATACAGGATCTGGCTGAAACCATGGGGCCCGGGGTTGCTGACCGAGGCCACGGCACTGGGCAGTACGGCGGCAATCGCGCCCAGCACCAGCACCCCCACCGGCATCACCAGCAAGGTCACCACCAGCAGCTGGACTTCCCTGGCCTGCAGCTTTTTACCGAGGTATTCAGGGGTGCGGCCGATCATCAGGCCGGCGAGGAACACCGCGATCAACACGTTGAGCAACATCCCGTAGAGCCCGGCACCGACGCCACCGAAGATCACTTCGCCGACCATCATGTTGAGCAGTGCCACCATCCCGGTCAGCGGGTTGAGGCTGTCGTGCATGGCGTTGACCGAGCCGTTGGAGGCTGAGGTCGTGGTTTCGGTCCACAGCACACTGCCGGTGGTGCCGAAGCGGACTTCCTTGCCTTCCAGCGGTGCGCTCTGCTCGACCAGCGGGCTGTTGAGCGCCGGGTTCGGCTGGTATTCGGCATACAGCGCCGTGCCGCCGCCGATCAGGAACAAGGCCAACATACAGGCGATGATTGCGCGGCTCTGACGCAGGTCCTTGACGTAATGGCCGAAGGTGAACACCAACGCCACCGGGATCAGAATAATCGAGGCCATTTCGAACAAATTGCTCCAGGCGCTCGGGTTTTCGAACGGGTGCGCCGAGTTCACGCCGAAAAAGCCGCCGCCGTTGGTGCCCAGTTGCTTGATCGCAATCTGGCTGGCAGCTGGACCCAGCGGGATTACTTGATCGGCACCTTGCAGGGTTACGGCATTGACGTAATGGGCAAAGGTTTGCGGCACGCCCTGCCACACCAGCAGCAACGCCAGCACCAGGCACAACGGCAGCAGGCCATAGAGCGTGGCGCGGGTCATGTCGACCCAGAAGTTGCCCAGCGTGTGCGCCGAGCGGCGGCTGATACCACGGCACAAGGCGACCAGCACGGCCAGGCCGGTGGCGGCGCTGACAAAATTCTGCACGGTCAGCCCGGCCATCTGGCTGAAATAGCTCAGGCTGGCTTCACCGCTGTAGCTCTGCCAGTTGGTGTTGGTGACAAAACTCACCGCGGTATTGAACGCTTGCGTCCACTCCTGCCCCGGCAACTGCTGGGGGTTGAGTGGCAAGTACGACTGAAACAGCAAAATGGCGAACAACAACACAAAGCCTGTCAGGTTGAAAACCAGCAGGGCCAGGGTGTACTTCTGCCAGCTTTGCTCACTGCCCGGGTCAACCCCGGCGATGCGGTAGCAGACCTTTTCGACGGGCCCCAATACCGGGCTCAGCCAGGTCCGCCGGCCCTCCATCACCTTGTAGTAAAAACGCCCCAGCCAGGGTGCGGGCAACAGCACCAGGGCAAAAAAGGCAAGCATCAGCCCATAGTCATAACTGTGCATACCCGCTCCTAGTTCCGGTCTGCGCGCAACAGCGCAACCAGCAGATAAACGAACAGCGCCACTGCCAGCAGCAGCGACACCCCATCCAGAATGCCCATGACAACTCTCCCCAGGCGGCACCTGCCGCGTAGGAAGAGAGTGTGGGGAATCAGGGCGTAAAGGATCGAGATCGAGAGGGATGCGCGGGCGTAAAGAAGGTGTAAAAAAGCAGCGATGCCTGCCGTAGCAGCTGGCGAAGGAACGCGGCTGCGTTCGAGCGCGAAGCGGTCGTAAATCATCTAGATGCGGCGTAACTGACAAACCGCATTGGCCAAATTGACGACGGCTACGCCGCCGGACGCAGCCTTCGTCCCTCGGCAGTTGCTACATGTGGGTTAGGATCAGCGCAACAGAGGGCTGTCCAGTACCTCGGAGGCGCCGCCCAGCACGCTTTCGCTCAGCTGGATAAAGCTCGCGGTATTGACCTTGTCCATGCGCATCAGCGCCTGGCTGACATCATCCAGCGAGCGCTTGCTGTGGGTCTGCAAACGGATTTCACGGTCCAGTGCCTGCAACAGCGTGACTGCCCGCGCAACCATGGCCGCGTTTGCCTGTTCACCGCGCAGGCGGGTCACGTTTTTACCGGCAGCGTTGAGCTTGTGCTGCAGGGTCTGGTAACGCTCATCACTCATGCCGCCGGCGCGGCGCAGCAGTTCGATGGCGTAGTACTCGCCAAGGCCCTCGCCGATCCAGTCATGCCCCGGCTCATCGTTGATGCCGCTGAACAACTGCACCACTTCGCGCAACAACGGACTTGAACCGCTCTCGCTGACCAGCGGCAAACCGCTATAGAGGTAGATCGAGTTGCGCCCCGCTGCACTGCCTTTCCACATCGGGCTGCCCGCGCCGACGATCAGCAGCTTGGGCGGGTTGCGCGGGAACACCGCCTGCACCTGCGGCCACACAAAGGTCAACAGGGTCAGCACATCCATGCGGTGCATGCCCTGCCCCTTGGGTGCGCTCACCGTGACCTCGGTTTCGCCCAGGGTGGTGCGGCGGCTGCCCAGGTTACCCGCGAGCATCCAGCCGGTGGGGCGATCAAACAGACGCGACACATCATCGATACGAAAGCGGTTTTTACCGATACGCGGCCAGGCGGTTTCAACGCTTTTCCAGCCTTTGGGCAGTTCGAATTCAAGCCGCGACACCAGCTCGACCCCATCCTGCTGATCGAGGCTGGCAGGCGGGATCAGTTGTTCACCGCGAAACAACGCCCAGTCAGGCGTGATCCGGGTGTCGTACGTGCCGTTCTTGCGCGGCTGGTTCAGGCGGACGCGGTAACTCAGGCTGGCACTGCCCGCTGGCGGATGCCACAGGCCCCGGCTATGGACCGGGTCGGGGCTCAGTTGCCATTGCCCGTCGGCCTTGAAGTCGCTGTAACTGCCCGGCGCGCCCAGGTCGAAATCCAGGCTGCGCACAGCAGAACCCTCGGCCAGGGTGATCCGCACCTCGGCCTGATCGCTTTTGGGCAACAACTGTACGTGGTAATCGAGCGCCACTTTTTGCCCAGCCCACAGCGGGCCCGCCGCCAGCAACAGCAGCAAACCCAGGGGCAATCGATAACGCAGCGGCATACACACTCCTTGCAAACCGCTCCGGCACTTAACCGGCGCGGAAAATCAAATGATCTTCCCAGTCATCTTCAGGCACGCTGCCTTCGGCCAGCATGCGCCCGGACTGTGAAATGCGCTCATGGTGGACAGCGTCCGGGTCGCCACACACCAGGTGATGCCACAGCGGCAAGTCCTTGCGCTCGCTCACCAGCCGGTAGCCGCAAGTCGGCGGCAGCCACTTGAACTCTTCGGCCTTGCCCGGCGACAGCTGAATGCAGTCAGGGACTGAATCACGACGATTAGGGTAGTCGGTGCACTGGCAGGTTTTCAGATCGAGCAGTTTGCAGGCGATGCGCGTGTAGTAGACGCTGTTGTCGTCTTCATCTTCGAGCTTTTGCAAGCAGCACAATCCGCAGCCGTCGCACAGCGACTCCCATTCCTCCTGATCAAGTTGATCGAGGGTTTTGCGGATCCAGAACGGTTCAACGATTGCGGCCATGGTTCAAACATCAACATCAGGGAGTGGAAAAGGCCGCCAGTCTAGTGCCCAAGACCCCGCGGGCCAAGGGCTTGTCGTCAGACTTGTCAGCTTGACGGCATCCCAGTAGTTTTAGCCCCTGAATTGAGCCGTTACATTTACCTCAGGAAACCGCCATGCCTGCTAGCAGCCGTAAAGCCGATCACAGCATTCACGAGCAATTTACCCAGCGCTGGTCGCCCCGCGCCTTTACCGATGCGACCATCGACAAAGCCACCCTGCTGAGCTTTTTTGAGGCGGCACGCTGGGCACCGTCGGCCTACAACGCACAACCCTGGCGCTTTCTGTTCGCCCTGCGCGGCACCCCGGAGTTCGACCGTTACCTGAGCCTGCTGGTGGAGTTCAACCAGGGTTGGGCCAAGCATGCTGCCGCGCTGGTGGTGATTGTGTCCAAGACCACCTTCGCGGCACCGGGCACCACCGAAGAAAAACCCGCACCGACCCACGCCTTCGACACTGGCGCCGCCTGGGGCCACCTGGCCCTGCAGGCTCACCTGAGCGGCTGGCACACCCACGGCATGAGCGGTCTGGATTTTGAACGGGCGCGCCAGGAGCTGAAAATCCCTGAGGGCTACCAGGTCCAGGCAATGGTTGCGATCGGCAAGATCGGTGACAAGTCGAGCCTGGTGGATTACCTGCAAGCCAAGGAAGTGCCAAGCCAGCGCGAACCGCTGAGCAAGCTGGTGGCTGAAGGCGATTTCAGCCTGTAACCCGGCTACAGAAATACTTCATCTTTGGGAGCGAGCCTGCTCGCGAATGGCCTTCGCGAGCAGGCTCGCTCCCACAGGAGTGGTTTGACCGGCAACAGAGTATCTACAGGATCAGTAACCGCGGTCGAAATCCACTTCGCCACGCAATGCCTCACCCGCCTGATACGCACGCAAATTGTCGACAAACAGCTGGGCCATCATCGGTGGCGAGGTCGGCGCCGAGCTGTGCCCGGTCAACAGCAAGCCCCAGGCCGTCCAGAACGGATGCTTGGCCGGCAACGGCTCCTGACGACAGACGTCAATCACCGCGCCCGCCAGATGCCCCACGCGCAAAGCCTCGACCAGATCGGCATCAACCACGGACACACCGCGCCCGGCATTGATGAATACGGCATTGGGATTGAACTGCGCAAACAGCTCGGCATCGTACACATCATGGGTGTCCGGGGTGTTGGGCAACAGGTTGATCACGTAATCCACCTGCCCCACCAGGCGCGGCAAGTCGCTCAGCACACCCACTTCCTTGAACGGTGCCAGCTCGCGGGCGGTTGTGGCGATGGCATGCAACTCAACGCCAAAAGGTAGCAGAAACTGCGCCACGGTCTGGCCAATATCCCCGGCCCCGACGATCAGCACCTTACGCCCGACCAGGCTCTGGCCCATGCGGTTATCCCACTTGCGCTCGACCTGGCTGACCAGCCGGGCCATGACTTCACGCTCGTGGCCGAGCATGTAGGTCAGAACGTATTCAGCCATCACCTGACCAAAAATACCCACGGCGCGGGTCAGTCGATAGTCACGCTTGAGACCTTCGGCCAACAACGGTGTGATGCCCGCCCAGGTCGACTGCAACCAAGCAGGCTTGTGGCCCTGGCGCAGCAGGGTCGCCAGCAGGTCCGGCTGGCCCAGCCACACCGGGCATTCACCGGCCATGCGCGACAGTTCCTCGGAATCGCCGCTGGACTGCAGTTGCAGATCCGGGGCGAGGCGCTGCAGCAGTTGGGTGTACAGCGGGTAATCGTGCTCGGCAATCAGGACGCGCATGTTTCTAACCTTTCCAAAACACTGCCAGCGCCCGTCGCCGAGGTTTGCCCCGTCGCGTTCGGCCAGCGCCAATCAAAATGAGTCCGTTTCAGACAGGCGCCCGGAACCGGGCACCTGGCGCCGCACTTACATCGGGTCGTTGCGACGCAACAGCTCTTCAGGCAAGTGCTCGATGTATTCGTCTTCGGCCGGCGGCATTTGCAGGTGATAGCCCTGGCTCTCGAGGTTTTCCAGAACCTTGGTGATGTCTTCGCGCGACAGCTTGCGCTCGGGCGTCAGCACCAGATCAAAGGCGTGGATCGGCTTGCCAAAAGCCAGCATCAGCGGTTCCGGCACGCGCTCCAGGGCATCGGCCTTGAGTACATACAGGTACATTTCGTTGCGTTTGGTGCTGCGGTAGATCGAGCAAATACGTTTCAAGACAGTTCTCCAGCGGTGGCCAGGCAATCGAGCAAGGCCTGGCCCATCAACTCACGGCGCCAGCCGCGCAGTGATTCCGGCAATTGATAAGGGCCATTGGGGAAGCCGCTTTTAAGCAGGGCTTCCAGGGTTTTCTTACGCAGCATCAGTTCCGGCGCAATGTTCAGGCGCTCAGCTTCAGCCTGGCCGATGGCACGCAGACGCTTGATCAGCAACGCGGCTTCAACCGGCAACGGCTCGGGCACGGCGGGCGGCCATTGTTCCGGCGGCAGACTGCCTGCACGCTTGATCAGATCAAGCAAAAACTCACCGTCCTGACGCACGGTGCGCGGGTGCATGTCTTCAATGCGCGCCAGTGCCACCAGGTTATCAGGCTGGGTTTTGGCCAGAGGCCACAATGCATGCTCGCGTATCACGCGGTTGCGCGGCAGGTCCCGGGCACGGGCTTCGTGCTCGCGCCAGGCGCAGATTTCACGCAATACCGCCAGTTGGGCCCGTGACAGCTTCCACGCCAGCTTGGCTTCGCGGTACACCTCGTAAGGATCTGTTTCGCGGCGCAGGTTGGCGACCAGTTCGGCGCCATCTTCCAGCACCCAGCGGTACTTTTCCGCCGACAGGCGCGGATGCAGCAACTTGTAGACTTCAGCCAGGTGCACGGCATCTTCGGCGGCGTAGCTGATCTGGGTTTCCGACAACGGACGCTGCAACCAGTCGGAGCGGGTCTCGCCCTTGGGCAGATCGATATCCAGGACTTCCTTGACCAGGCGCGAATAGCCCATGGAGAAGCCCAGGTTCAGATAGGCGGCTGCCAGTTGGGTGTCGAACAGTGGCACCGGCAGGCTGCCGGTCAGGCGCAGTAAAACCTCAAGGTCTTCACTGCAGGCATGCAGCACTTTGACCACCGCCTGGTTTTCCAGCAGGTCGGCCAGGGGCTGCCAGTTGTCGATGGTCAACGGGTCGATCAGGTACGCCCGCGTGCCGTCGCCAATCTGGATCAGGCCGGCAATCGGGTAAAAGGTGTCGACCCGCATAAATTCGGTGTCGAGGGCTACGAACGGCAATTGTTGCCATTCGGCGCAATGCTGGCCGAGGCTATCGTTGTCGCGAATCCAGTGAATATCGATGGCCACACGGCTCTCCCTTGAAGAATGGCGCGCAGTATATATCGCCGCCAGGGATTACCGGACATTGCCTCGTCATGTTGTGCGCGAAAAAACCTACGAAACTTCCATATAAAACCCGCATCCATAGAGTGATTTCCTCTATAAATTGCCTGGCTCAACGCCATTGAAGATTTGTTACAACACATTATGTGACAAGCCAGTCGGGCCACTGTGAGCGGGCACGAGTAGATTTGCGCACTAAAAACCGAGGATACCCCATGAAAATGACCTGCAAACTGTCAGCACTGGCACTTTCGCTGATAGGCCTTTGCTCTTTTGCCAGTAGTGCACTGGCAAAGGGTTCTGACCTGGATGCAGTGGTGCAAAACGGCGCCAGGCACGTAATGCAAGAATACGCCGTGCCCGGCCTGGTCATCGCCGTGAGCGCTAACGGCAAGCAACACTTTTACAGCTTCGGTGTCGCGTCCAAGGCCAGTAAAGAGCCAGTGACCCCCGACACACTGTTCGAGGTTGGCTCGGTCAGCAAACTGTTTACCGCCACCCTGGCCACTTACGCTCAGGCCCAGGGCAAGCTTTCGCTGTCCGATACCGTCGGCAAATACGAGCCGGAACTTGAAGGCACACCCTTTGGCAAGGTAACCCTGGCCCATCTGGCCACCCATACTGCAGGCGGCTTCCCTTTGCAGCTGCCGGACAGCGTGCAGGACGAGCGCCAGTTGATGGATTACCTCAAACGCTGGAAACCCGCCTACCCGATGGGCACCCAGCGCAGCTACGCCAATCCAAGCATCGGCATGCTCGGCGTGATTGCCGCCAAAAGCCTGAACCTGCCGTTCACCCAGGCAATGGAGCAACAACTGTTCCCGGCACTGGGGCTGCACAACACCTACTACACCGTGCCCGCCAGCAAAATGACGTTGTATGCCCAGGGCTACGACAAGCAGGATGCACCGGTCAGGCTTAACTCCGGCGTGCTCGGCAATGAAGCCTATGGCGTGAAAACCAGCGCCCGCGACCTGATCCACTTTACCGAGCTCAACCTGGGCCAGGGCGAAACCAGCCCGCAGATTCGCAAGGCTCTGGCTGACACGCACACCGGTTATTTCCGCGTGGGGCCCATGACGCAGGATCTGATCTGGGAGCAGTACCCTTACCCTGTCGAGCTCAAGTCGCTGCTGGCGGGCAACTCAAACAAGATGGCTTATGAAAACAATGGCGCCATCGCCCTGAATCCGCCTCTGGCCCCACAACAGGCGGTATGGGTCAACAAGACCGGCTCAACCGGCGGCTTTGGTGCCTACGCGGTGTTTGTGCCTGCCAAGCAAAAATCGATCGTCATTCTGGCCAACAAGAACTACCCCAACGACGCACGGGTCAAGTTGGCATACGAGGTGCTCAAGGCCCTGGACTAAATGTCCTTGCGCAAGATGTAGATGCTGCCCATGCCACAACCGGGCAGCACTTCGTACTGTTTGAGGATACTGAAGCCTGCCCGCTCAAATTGACCTTCAATTTCGTCCTTGTTCACCACGATACGGAGCGGGTCACAGCCCTGCTCCGCCGCACGACCAAGGGGCACAGAAAGGATCAGGCCGTCACGACTGACCCTGTGCAGCTCGCGCAAAATGGCCTGGCGATGATCGCTGTCGCGCACATGGTGGAACAACTGCATGCAAAAAATGCAGTCCACGGCGTTTTCCGAAATATCGATGGAAAACACCGAGCTTTGAAACAGCTTGATGCGCGCCAGCAGGCCGGCGGGATGGTGGGTTTGTGCGTGATCGAGCATGGCCTGCGACGAGTCGCAGGCCAGGATCACCCGATTGCCATGCTCGGCCAAAATCGGCCAGAAACGCCCGGCTCCGCAAGCCAGATCCAGGATCAGTCCAGGCTCGCCCGCAACCTTGAGCGCCCGGCGCACCAAGCGCCGCTCGCGCCACAACACGAACCTGCGGGCAAGCCCTTGGGGCTGTACTTGCAGGCAAACCTTCGCATGCTCGCGGTCAAACTGCTCGGCGAGCTCATGCTCTATAGGGGTGGAAGGTGGCTGCGATGACATGGGCCCGCGAACTCTTGTGTTTGATGATGATCAACGCAGAGATTATCGGGGCACCAGTGAAAAAATTGTCACAAAACCATGAAAACAGGCGGGTCACGCCTGCTGCAAATACCAGCGCCAGTCCTGCTCGCCCACTTCGCCCATGAATTGACGGTATTCCGCGTTTTTCACGGCCAGGTAGACCTTGAGAAACTCCGGACCGAAGGCTTCTTTTGCCCACTCCGAAGCCTGCAACGCCCGCAAGGTGGTCAGCCAGTCGGTCGGCAACCGCTCGCTGGCCTGGGCATAGCCATTGCCTTCGACCGGCGCACCCGGGTCGAGTTGCTCGCGAATGCCACGATGGATTCCTGCCAGGATAGCTGCCGCGGCCAGGTACGGATTGGCATCGGCACCACATATGCGGTGTTCGATATGCCGTGAAAACGCCGGACCACCGGGCACCCGCAGGCTCACCGTACGGTTGTCCACGCCCCAGGTAGCGGCCAGCGGCGCATAACTGTTGCTCTGGAATCGGCGGTAGGAGTTGGCATTGGGGCAAAACATCAACAGTGAATCGAGCAAAGTGCTGAGCATTCCGCCCACCGCCTGCCTGAGTAACGGCGTACCGTCCGGTGCCTCGCTGGCAAACAGGTTGTTGCCGTCCTTGTCGGCCAGGCTCACATGCATGTGCATGCCGGTACCGGCCAGATCATCGAAAGGCTTGGCCATAAAGCAGGCAACCATCCCGTGCTTGTGCGCCACGCCTTTGACCAGGCGCTTGTAGCGCACCGCTTCGTCCATTGCCTGCAGCGCGTCACTGCGATGCTCCAGGGTAATTTCCACCTGCCCCGGCGCATATTCGGAAATCGCCGTGCGTGCAGGTATCCCCTGGAGCTTGCAAGCGCTGTACAAATCGGCCAGAAACGGCTCGATCTGCTCCAGCTCGCGCAAACCGTAAACCTGGGTCGCCCGCGGGCGCTGGCCATCAGCATCACGGGCCGGTTGCGGGCGACCGTTGCTGTCGCGCTGCTGATCGAGCAGATAAAACTCCAGCTCCGCCGCCATCACCGGGTAATAGCCATCGGCCTTGAGGCCATCGATAACCTTGGCCAGCAAGTGCCGGGGGTCGGCCACTGTGGCGGGCATGCCCTGTTGGGGATGCATGCTGACCTGCACTGCCGCCGTGGGAATCAGGCGCCACGGCATGGGCTGCAAACTGCCGCTGACGGGATAGGCACGGCAGTCGATATCGCCCACATCCCACACCAGGCCGGTGTTTTCCACATCATCGCCGTTAATGCTCAAGCCCAGAATCGTGCTCGGCAGCGGCCGACCGCTCTCGTAGACCGCCAGCAACTCGTCGCGGTGCAGCAACTTGCCGCGAGGCACGCCGTTATTGTCGATGATGAACAGTTCGAACATCTCGATGTGGGGATGTAATTCCAGAAAATCCAGGGCTTGTTGCAGCGGGGCAAACGCGGTTGCAGCACACATGGCAATACTCATCGGTTCGTATCAGACAGGCGCCGGGGCGCACATATTCAGGATTTGACGGCACGATGAAGATCCGGCGGGCGGGCATGACGGCAGTGAAACAGGGCCCAAAAGGCCTGCCAGGGGCACTGAATGCTGCTCATACCTGCAACCGTTGCCAAAAAGGGAACCCAGCCTCACACGCCCGGGTGGGTTGTTTAAATGCAGGGATTTATACCTTTGGTTACATCGGCGCTAAACAATCAAGCCTCTGTGGAAGCGGGCTCTGTGAACGTTTCAATCCCCGGCAAGGTCGCATGCAGTGTCTATCCTGCTTGATCCACCCTACTGCTTCGAGGAGCCCGCACCATGACCAGAACGGTTGCCGATTTCATCACCGAAACCCTGCAGCAAGCCGGCGTAAAGCGTGTATTTGGCGTGGTGGGTGATTCCCTCAATGGCTTTACCGACGCCTTGCGTCGCCAGGAGCAGATTGAGTGGATCCATATGCGCAACGAGGAGTCCGCCGCATTCGCCGCCGGGGCCGAAGCCCATTTGACCGGCGAGCTGGCGGTTTGCGCCGGCAGCTGTGGCCCCGGCAACCTGCACTTGATCAATGGCCTGTTCGACGCCCATCGCAGCGGAGTACCGGTGCTGGCACTGGCCGCTCACATTCCCGGCAGCGAAATCGGTATCGACTATTTTCAGGCCACCCACCCCGAAAGCCTGTTCAAGGAATGCAGCCACTACGTTGAACTGGTGTCCCGCCCTGAGCAGCTGCCGCAGATTCTGCATCGGGCCATGCGCACGGCCATCGCCAAACGCGGAGTGGCGGTGGTAGTGATTCCGGGGGATGTGGCGCTGCAAGCGACCGAGGCCAAGGTGGCGCAATGGCTCAAGCCTGCCCAGCCGCTGGTCTGTCCCGCCCCGCCCGATATCGACCGGCTGGCGTCGTTTCTCAATGACGGCAAGAAAGTCACACTGCTGTGCGGCGCAGGCTGCGCCGGTGCCCATAGCGAAATCCTGGCCCTGGCCGAGCGGTTGAACGCGCCCATCGTGCATGCCCTGCGCGGCAAGGAACATGTCGAATACGACAACCCCTATGACGTCGGCATGACCGGCCTGATCGGCTTCGCCTCGGGTTACAAGGCGATGATGAACTGCGACACCCTGCTGATGCTGGGCACCAACTTTCCTTATCGCCAGTTCTATCCCGAGCACAGTTATATCGCACAGATCGACCTGCGCCCCGAAGCCCTGGGCAATCGCTGCCCGCTGCAACTGGGGCTGCTCGGTGATGTGAAGCTGACACTTGAGGCAGTATTGCCCAAGGTGATGCAAAACCCCGACCGCGACCACCTCGACCAGGCGCTGGACGATTACAAAAAAGCCCGGGAAGACCTCGACGCCCTGGCGGAAAGTGGCCCTGGCAGCTCTATCATCCACCCCCAGTACCTCAACCGGCTGGTCAGTGAGCTGGCGGCAGAGGATGCGATTTTCACCTGCGACGTTGGTACCCCCACTGCGTGGGCAGCCCGCTATTTGAAAATGAACGGCAAACGGCGCCTGATCGGCTCGTTCAACCACGGCTCGATGGCCAATGCCATGCTGCAGGCCATCGGCGCACAGGCGACATACCCGGATCGCCAGGTTATCTCAATGTCCGGCGACGGTGGTTTCACCATGATGATGGGTGACTTCCTCACCCTCAGCCAGGTGGGCTTGCCGGTCAAGGTCATCGTGCTCAACAACGGCACCCTGGGTTTTGTCGAAATGGAAATGAAGGCAGCGGGCTTCCCGGATGTGGGTTGCGACCTGAAAAATCCGGACTTTGCGGCAATGGCCCAGGCCATGGGGGTTAAAGGGATTCGCGTGGAGCATCCATCCGAACTGGAAGCGGCGCTGCGCGAAGCCTTCGCCCATGACGGCCCGGTGCTGGTGGATGTGGTCAGCGCCCGTCAGGAGCTGGTCATGCCGCCGACCAAGACGTTCGAACAGGCCAAGGGCTTCAGCCTGTTTATGCTCAAGACCGTGATGGACGGCCGCGCCCGGGAGCTGATCGACCTGGCCAAAGTCAACTTGTGGCGCTGATTAACTCTCCAATAACCGCAGTACTTTGTGGGAGCGGGCTTGCTCGCGATGAAATTGACGCGGTTTACCTGACAGACCGCGCCGCATGCATCGCGAGCAAGCCCGCTCCCACAGGGAGACCTTGACCGGAAACAGAGTTTCTACACGATTGAAAACCGCTACAGCTTGCGATCACGAGCAGCTCTCGCCTAATATACGTTCCATATACATTTCATATTGGAACGCTGATGGGCATCGTCAAGATATCCGAGCAGATGCACGAAAACCTGCGGGTCGCCAGCAACGCGCTGAGCCGCTCGATCAATGCACAAGCCGAGCACTGGATGCGGATCGGCATGCTGTCCGAACTGCACCCCAACCTTGATCACAACCAGATCTGCCGCCTGCTGGTGCGGGCCGAGCAGGCTGGCGGCCTGGACTTGAATGTGGCACTGCAAGACACCCCCCTCGCAACCGGAGCACATTCATGAAGGCCAGCGTCGTTATCAACACCCCGGCGCAAATCGCCCAGTCCAAGGTCGCGGGCAAGCTGGCCGCCGAAGTGCTGGCCATGATCGCCGAGCACGTCAAGGCCGGGGTCACCACCGACCAGCTCGACCGGATCTGCCACGATTACATCGTCAACGTGCAAAAGGCCATCCCCGGCAACGTGGGCTATCACGGTTTCCCCAAAACCGTATGTGCTTCGGTCAATGAAGTGGTATGTCACGGCATCCCGTCCAACCGCGTGCTGCGCGACGGCGATATCGTCAATATCGATATCGCCGTGGTCAAGGATGGCTGGTTCGGCGATACCAGCCGCATGTACTTTGTCGGCGAGCCAAGCCCCGCAGCCCGGCATCTGGTGAAAACTACCTACGAAGCCATGTGTGCCGGGATCCGCATGGTCCGCCCGGGCGCAACCCTGGGCGATATCGGCCACGCCATCCAGACCCTGGCCGAGAAAGAAGGCTTCAGTGTGGTACGCGAGTATTGCGGCCACGGCATCGGCAAGGTCTATCACGACGAACCGCAGGTGCTGCACTACGGTTATCCGGGCCAGGGCATGAAGCTCAAGACCGGCATGATTTTCACCATCGAACCGATGCTTAACGCTGGCAAGCGCCATGTGAAGACGCTGCCTGACCACTGGACTGTCGTGACCAGGGATGGCTCGCTGTCGGCCCAGTGGGAGCATATGGTGGCCGTGACTGACGACGGCTTTGAGGTTCTGAGCCCGTGGCCGGACACCCTGGCCGAGTACCCCGCCATCGTTTGACGGGCCACTGCACAGGGACGGCGATATGACGGTTGAAAGCTACGACCAACTGGCGATCTTCGCGGTAGTTGCCCAGGAGCGCAGCTTTACCCGCGCCGCCGCCCGCCTGGGCATGTCGCAACCGGCCCTGAGCCGGGCCATGCGCCAGCTCGAGGAACGCCTGGGGGTGCGCCTGCTGGCGCGCACTACCCGCAGCGTTGCCCCGACCCAGGCGGGCGAGCACCTGCTGCAGGTGATCGCCCCACGCTTCGACGAGATCAACAGCGAGCTGGCGCTGCTCAGCAAGTTCCGTGACCGGCCAGCGGGCAAATTGCGCATCACCGCAGGGGAACATGCGGCGATTGCGGTGCTGCAGCCGGTGCTGGCGCGGCTGCTGCCCGACCACCCGGACTTGAGCATCGAGATTATCGTCGACTACGGCCTGACCGATATCGTCGCCGAGGGCTTCGATGCTGGCGTGCGCCTGGGCGAACAGGTGGCCAAGGACATGATTGCCATGCGCATCGGGCCCGATATGCGCATGGCGGTGATCGGCTCCCCCGCTTACTTCAGCCACTACCCCAAGCCGGTGATCCCGGCCGATCTCATGGCGCACAACTGCATCACCCTGCGCATGCCTACCCACGGCGGCCTGTTTATGTGGGAATTCGAAAAAAACGGCCAGGCACTCAACGTGCGGATCGAAGGCCAACTGGTGTTCAACAACATTGCCATGCGCCTGGAATCAGTCCTGCAGGGGCTGGGCCTGGCCTATATGCCGGAAGACGTGGTGCGGCCCTATATCGAGCAGGGCCGCCTGATCCGAGTGCTGGAGGACTGGTGCGAACCCTACTCCGGCTACCACCTCTACTACCCGAGCCGACGCCAGTCCTCCCCGGCCTTCACCCTGCTGCGTGAAGCCTTGCGCTACCCAGGCTGAGGAGGTGCCAGCTCACGGCTTTGCCCGTCCACTCCGCAGCCAGCATGGCAGGGCTCTGTAACTTAACGGTTCTGGTATTGCTCATCCGTCACTTTCTCCATCCAGGTCACGCTTTTACCGTCCACGCTGCCGGTGACGGCCAGATGAGTCATGGCACCATCCGCTGCGGCGCCGTGCCAGTGTTTGACGCCCGGTGGGCAAACCACCACATCGCCGGGGTGAATCTGCTGCACCGGCTTGCCCCACTCCTGGGTCAGTCCCACGCCGGACACCACCACCAGCCGCTGTCCAGCCGGGTGAGTGTGCCAGGCGGAGCGGGAGCCCGGCGCAAAGGTGACGTAGGCACCCGAAGCGTTGATTTCCTCGCTGGCGGCAAACAGCGGATCGACCCGTACCTGCCCGGTAAAGTAGTCCTCGGGACCCGCTGTCGAGGCCTGGTCGGCGCTGCGGGTGATCTGCTGCGCCCGGGCCTTGTCGTCAACGGCTGACGATCCGGCGGCACCCGCCAGGGGGGCCGCAACACACATGGCAAGTGTCCACAGTGTCCGCTTCATGCAAACCTCCCGGAATCAGAGTGTTCTGGCATAGAAATCAGCCAGCTGGTTAATGGCAGTGTCCACATATTCAGGCACCCAGTAGGTCTGGATATGGGTCGCACCATCGATCTTGAACAGTGTCTTGTCCTGGGTGCCCGTGGCCCTGGCGAACGCCTGCTCGGTCATATACAGGGTGTCGGCCTTGCTGCCGGCAATCATCAGCAACGGTTTGTTGAGCAATTCGAGCTGGTTGGTGGCGTCGAAACTCATCAGGTCCATCAGGCTGCTGAGGGTGTATTTGAAGGTCGAGTCGGGGTGGGAGTGGGTTTTGCCGTAATACTCGAAACCTTCGCGATACAGATCAAAGGGCAGCTTGGCGATCTGCTCGTCGATGAGTTTGACATCGCCGGTGTAGATTACTTCGCCACCTGCCGCTTCCTGGGCACGGGCCGCGGAGGCCTGCTGCAGACGCTCCTGGAGGGTGTCCAGTTGCGAATCCATAAAGCCATTACGGCGTACCAGACCTGAATTGAACATGCTCACAGTGGCAATCGACTGGAAGCGCTTGTCGCTCTGCCCGGCTTTCAAGGCATAGCCACCGCCGCCGCAGATACCCAGCAAGCCCAGACGTTGGGGGTCAACACCGGGGTAACTGGCAATAAAATCGGCCATGCCGTGGATGTCTTCAACACGGTTGGCAGGTTTGTCGACATTGCGCGGCTGACCGCCGCTGGCGCCCTGGTAGGCGGCGTCGGCGGTGATGGTGATATAGCCCCTGTCCGCCAGGCGCTGGGCATACAGGCCCGCCACCTGCTCCTTGACCCCGCCGTTGGGGTGCGCGACGACAATGGCAGGGTATTTCTTGCCCGCATCGTAATTGGCGGGGGTGTACACATTGGCGGCGATGTCCAGGCCATTGAGCTTGTAGGTGACCGGGTGGATATTGACTTTGCCTGGCTCGTTGCGAGTGATCGCACCCGCGTAGGTCAGGGTGAACGGGTTGGTCTTGTAGTCCCCCGCCTCCGCGGCGGACATGCCGACCATTGCGGCCATAAACGTGGCTTTAAGCACTGTAAACGTCACAGTAATCTCCCTTTCAAGTTAAAACTTCTGTAGGAAACGGCCACCAGAGGTGTGCGCGTATTCAATACAGAAGTAACTTAGCGCGTAGGAATTCATTGATAAACGCGGCTTTATTGATAGCACTTATACCAATGACGCATAAATCCACCGCTTGGTGAATGACACCCGCCGTCGGCCGCAAGCGGGCGATAGCCGCAGTTCAGCAATTATTCTTGTTTACGGGTGTGACAGAGCGCTCACCCCTACCTACTCTGCTAGTGACCTGCGCACCGCCAGGTTCTGGAGTCCAAACCTCTATTCAAGTTTTTTGCGCTTATCGAACATGCCCATGACCGACAGCTTTAAACCATCACGCCCATTGCCCGTAAACCTGCGCGGCCTGATCCTCTGCATTGTTCTGGCGTCAGTCCTGGCGACCCTGTGCAACAGCCTTGTGGTGGCCTATCGCGTACAACGCGACGCCCTGATCCATTCGACCCTGGAGTCCAATGCTGCCTATGCGGCAAAAGTTGCCTCCAGCATTGGTGAGTTCTTGCGCGCAGCCCACAACAACCTGAACTACAGCGCCAAAATCCTCGGCAAGCACTGGGACGATCCCCAGGTGCTGCATGAAGAAGCCTTGAGGCTGGAGGCACAGGATCAGTATTTCAACTCCGTCGAAATCCTCGATGCCAACGGCAAAGTCCTGGCCTCGAATCCGCCGCAGGCGCAGATTGTCGGCTCCAACGTTCCGGCCAGCGGTATCAGGCAAGCACTCCAAGAGCGCCGGGCACTGGTCAGCTCGACCTATGTATCCCGCCAGGGCAACTTGATCGTATTCGTATCAGAACCTGTTTTCAGCAAGGCCGGTGTGTTTCTCGGCGCCGTGGTCGGGTCTATTTACCTGCTTGATCAAAGTGCCTTGCACACCGTCATCAGCAGCCACTTTCATCACGAAGGCACTTTTGCGTTTGTGGCCGACAGCAATCGTCGACTGCTCTACCACCCCAATCCTGCGCGTATCTCTGAAGTGCTTGGTGAAAACCTTGCGGTTGATGCGGCCCTGGGCGGCGAACGGGGTTCGATGGAAATAAGGAATTCCGAAGGCGTCGAAATGCTGGCAGGTTACAGCCAGGTCCCGGACTCCAATTGGGCGGTAGTGGTGCAACAACCCAGGGAGCATAGTCAGGCGACCTTGCGCCGGCTTATGCACGACATGATCATGGGCATGATTCCGGCCGGGCTTCTGGGGATGGTACTGGTATTCGTCGGCACAACGCTGATCGCCCGGCCCCTGCGCCTGCTGTCTGCCGCGGCGCAACAGTTGTCCGCGCCGCAGACTACGGAGTTGCTGCAACGTATCAACGCCTGGTACCACGATGCTTCGGCCATCCGCCAGGCCATGCTGGCGGGCGTGCAACTGCTGCAGCAAAAGCTTGGCCGCCTCAGCCACGAGGCGCAAAGTGACCCTCTCACCGGCCTGGCCAATCGCCGGGCCATGGAAGAACTACTGAGCGTGCTGGAGCAGACCCAGCAGCCCTACACGGTACTGGCGCTGGATATTGATCATTTCAAGCGGGTCAATGACACATTCGGGCATGACGCTGGCGACGTTGCACTCAAGCAGGTTGCCGAAATCCTCAAGCAGAACTCTCGGGCAAACGACCTGGCATGTCGCAGCGGTGGGGAGGAATTTTCGCTGCTGCTACCGGATACCACGCAAGAAACGGCCAGAGCCATCGCCGAACGCATACGCCAAAGCATCGCAGACGCTCGCATACCGCAAGTCGGCAACCTGACAATTTCCATAGGTGTTGCCAGCAAGGCCGGCGCGCCAATGACACCGCAGCAAGTACTAAAACTGGCCGACGAACGCCTTTACCGCGCCAAGGAAAGCGGGCGCAACCGGGTGGTGTCTGCCTGAGGGGAAATGGGCACCGCATTTATCGACGCCCACGAAAACCCCTCAAATATTAAATAATTTCAGCTAGTTAATTAACCATCCGTGCCGCACTCACCTGCGGCACACCTGCCCTTCTCTGAAATCCAGCAACACACCAGTGCCGGCTGCCCGTTTAGTTTTTTATCTTTATACCGAGTGAACATATACAAATACGAGAGCAAAAATCAGAGACGCTCTGAAAGTTCAACACGCCCATCGCAACTTAAGATAGCAAGCATTTTTTTTCCGTTAGAGACAAAAGGTACTGCCCACCAATTATTATGGCTGTCATATGTCGCACTACCGTCCGCAGAATAGTCCACAACTCCATTTGCCCCTGGATTACGCTGTAAATGGCTTCGAATAGAATGTTCAAAAAAAACACGATCTGCTTTGGAACAGGAAACGTCAGAATCTCCATTACACCCTTGCAGAACTAACCCCATCATCGCAACTGCAGCGCCTACCATTGCGCTAACCCCTGATCTAGCCATTTTATTTGCTCCCTTTCAATATGAGAGGTTGCGAACCCAAAACCACGGTTGTGAAATCGACGTGCCCAATCTGATCGCCGATTGAGCGGAGGATTGTGGTAAGCGCTTCTTGAACTGGGGGGCGATGGCTAGGATCTGCATCGAATACATCTGGATTGAGGGTGTAAGAACCGGTGAATACATAGGTTCCATTTGCAGCAATAGTTAGTACTCCCGATACATTCCCGCTGACCCTGCCTAAAAGCAAACCTGCAAACGAGGTCAAGTAGCCCGGTCCAAATGTATTATAAGTGAACGGAGAGTTAATTGGGTAGGTGCCAGGACCATTGGCAGCTACCGCGTCCCTGACTGGTGGGATATCACGCGTCACCATCTGCAAATTAAGAGAGCCAATATTCACATAACGAGTTTTGCCCTTCCCATACAGCCAATAGTAAAGTCCAGCCATAAACATAAGAGGTGTACCGAAGAAGTCAGGCTGCGAACTGTGGTCTACCGTAGCCGTGTTGTGGGCCCAAGTTGCGCCCGCGTAAACTATCTCAGTACGCTCCTGCGCTGTAATAGCTACTGATTCTTGTGCCCCCCGACTCGCACGATCGTTGAGTAAGTTTTTCTGAATTGCAGCTTGCATCGTCAGCTGTGCTTTCAGCTGCTTACTGTCCAACCCATTCAAACCAATTAATGATGCATTCATGGCCCCTTCAATATCTAAGACATTAGCAGCAGTGAAAACATTCACCCCGTTAGCAATCAGTTTTTGGATAAAACCGCCTGAAATAAATTGTTCATTTGGTTTTAAAGGAGGCCTCGGGGAGAAATTAACCGAGGTGGAATACCCTGTGCTGGTTGGTTGAGCACCAACAAAGGTTGCACCAAGCTGAAGTACTTCCGACATTTCCCCCCTCTGCAAACGATAATGATTCCGATTAGAATTCACGCAGGAGACACTATACACTTCGCCACATAGCCGCAATTAAATACTGCAACTTTATGCAACCGACCCTAATGGAACGGCCAACACACCTTACGAACTCCAGATTTAAGGGCGATGTTGCCCGGCTTTTTTTACGCGGACGCGACTGTCCTTAAATGCGCCAACGAAGTTCTTATCCCAAGTCATTCAGGGTCACAGCAGAGGGAACGGCGGGTATTGATCCGCCTTGTTGATGCCATTGAGTGATGGTGCTGGATTCGGCGATTTCGAGAAGGGAGAGTCAGCTCAATATGACGTAGTGGTTCGAAAAGTCTTTTATCACACGGATTCTCCGCCACCTGATTCCCAAGTTGATTGGAAAGAGCCAACTGGAAAAAATTCGGGATGGTTAGAGTCGTCAAATGCCAGATACGAAAAAGCCCCGCAGACCTTGATCTGCGGGGCTTTCGTAATAATGGCGGAGAGATAGGGATTCGAACCCTAGGTACTGTCGCCAGTACAACGGATTTCGAATCCGTCCCATTCGGCCACTCTGGCATCTCTCCAACGGCGCGAATAATAGCGCGGTTTTTGATTATG
>Ga0256410_1000228_pt1 | contig 66546 bp, 52 predicted proteins | sample PhyWR1_FD_185983 | JGI IMG/M metagenome (GOLD analysis project Ga0256410, IMG submission 185983) | Leaf surface microbial communities from wheat plants in UC Gill Tract Community Farm, Albany, California, United States - DLSL W.R1 | ecosystem: Host-associated > Plants > Phyllosphere >... | reverse complement strand
AGTCAACGATGCCTATCATCAACAGCCAAGTTAAACCATTCAAAGCAACTGCCTACAAAAACGGCAGCTTCGTGGAAGTGTCGGACGCTGACCTGAAAGGCAAGTGGTCTGTCGTGTTCTTCTACCCGGCCGACTTCACCTTCGTTTGCCCAACCGAACTGGAAGACCTGGCTGACAACTACGAAGAGTTCAAAAAACTCGGCGTGGAAATCTACAGCGTGTCGACTGATACCCACTTTGCCCACGCTGCCTGGCACAACACTTCGCCAGCCATCGGCAAAATCCAGTACACCATGATCGGCGACCCTACGCTGACCATCTCCCGCAACTTCGACGTACTGATCGAAGAAGCAGGCCTGGCTGACCGCGGCACTTTCGTGATCAACCCTGAAGGTCAGATCAAGATCGTCGAGCTGAACGATGGCGGTGTTGGCCGTGACGCTTCCGAGCTGCTGCGCAAAATCAAGGCCGCTCAGTACGTTGCTGCTCACCCGGGCGAAGTGTGCCCTGCCAAATGGAAAGAAGGTGAGTCCACCTTGGCTCCATCGCTGGACCTGGTTGGCAAGATCTAAGGCCGTGAACCAGCCAAGGGCGGTGATCCGCACCTGAGTTGTAAGCCGCATCGCCCTCAAAACGCCCGGGCGAGATTCGCTCGGGCGTTTTTTTGTAAAAAATTCATGTTCAAAGGAGATCGCCCGTATGTTGGACGCCAATCTAAAAGCTCAGTTGAAGTCATACCTGGAGCGGGTCACGCAGCCGATCGAGATTGTTGCCTCTCTCGACGACGGTGCGAAATCCCGTGAAATGCATGACCTGTTAAAAGAAATCGCCAGCCTTTCCAGCATGATCACCCTGCTGGACAACGGTAACGATGTGCGCAAGCCTTCGTTCTCGTTGAACCGCCCGGGCGGCGATATCAGCCTGCGTTTTGCAGGCATTCCGATGGGCCACGAATTTACTTCGCTGGTGTTGGCCTTGCTGCAAGTAGGCGGCCACCCATCGAAAGCTAGTGCCGAAGTAATTGAACAGATTCGCTCCCTTAAAGGCGAGTTCAACTTCGAGACCTATTTCTCGCTGTCCTGCCAGAACTGCCCTGACGTTGTACAGGCGCTGAACCTGATGGCAGTGCTTAACCCGAACATTCACCATGTGGCGATTGACGGTGCCCTGTTCCAGGACGAAGTGACCGAGCGTCAAGTGATGGCGGTACCCAGCGTTTACCTTAACGGTGTCAACTTTGGTCAGGGCCGCATGGGCCTGGAAGAGATTCTGGGCAAGCTGGACACCAGTGCAATTGAGCGTCAGGCCGAAAAAATCAGCGCCAAGGATGCTTTTGACGTGCTGGTGATCGGCGGCGGCCCGGCCGGTGCTGCCGCGGCGATCTATGCTGCCCGCAAAGGCATCCGTACTGGTGTGGCTGCCGAGCGCTTCGGCGGTCAGGTGCTGGACACCATGGCCATCGAGAACTTTATCTCGGTTCAGGAAACTGAAGGGCCAAAGCTCGCCACTGCACTTGAGGAGCACGTCAAGCAATACGACGTCGATATCATGAACCTGCAGCGTGCCGACAAGCTGATTGCCGGCAAGGCAGGTGAGTTGCACGAGGTGAAGTTTGCCAGCGGCGCTTCGCTCAAGGCCAAGACCGTAATTCTGGCCACCGGTGCGCGCTGGCGTGAAATGAACGTGCCCGGCGAGCAGGAATACCGTAGCCGTGGCGTGGCTTACTGCCCGCACTGCGACGGTCCGCTGTTCAAGGGCAAGCGCGTCGCGGTAATCGGCGGCGGCAACTCTGGCGTCGAAGCAGCCATTGACCTGGCGGGTATTGTGGCGCATGTCACCCTGCTGGAGTTCGATACCAAACTGCGTGCCGATGCCGTGTTGCAACGCAAGCTGCACAGTTTGCCAAACGTGAAGGTCATCACCAATGCACAGACCACCGAGGTCACCGGTGACGGCCAGAAAGTGAACGGCCTGCGCTACAAGGATCGTCAGTCCGGTGAAGTTCATACGGTCGAACTGGAAGGGATCTTTGTACAGATCGGCCTGTTGCCAAACACTGACTGGCTCAAGGGTACTGTCGAGCTTTCGCCTCGCGGCGAGATCGTTGTCGATGCCCGCGGTGAAACCTCGATCCCCGGCATTTTTGCCGCCGGTGACGTGACCACCGTGCCATACAAGCAGATCGTGATTGCAGTGGGCGAGGGCGCCAAAGCCTCACTGAGCGCCTTTGATCACTTGATCCGTTCTTCAGCGCCGGAATAACCGGGCGCAAACAAAAAACCCCATGAGCAGTCATGGGGTTTTTTTTCGTTCGATTTTTACATCGGTTGTGGCTGGATGATTTCGACCCAGTAACCGTCCGGGTCCTTGACGAATGCCAGGGATTTCATGCGCCCATCGTTCAGGCGCTTCTGGAAGTCCACATTCAGAGCTTCAAAGCGCTCGCAGGCAGCACGAATATCCGGTACCGAAATGCAGATATGGCCAAAGCCGCGCGGGTCGGTGTTGCCGTTGTGGTAGACCACGCTGTCATCGGTTTCTGAGCCGTGGTTATGGGTCAGCTCCAGGATGCCGGGGATGGACTTCATCCACAGTGTACGGGCTGCGTCGTCTGCCGGGATCTGCGCCTTGTCCACCAGGGCCAGAAAGTACAGGCTGAACTCGGCTTCAGGGAAGTCGCGCTTCTCAACCAGCGAGAAGCCCAGGACGCGGGTATAGAAATCCAGGGATTTCTCGATGTTCTTGACGCGCAGCATGGTGTGGTTGAAAACGAAGTTGTGCGTAGCGCTATCCGGGGAAGCAGTGACGCCGGGAATGTTGTTCAGGTCTTGCAGGCTCATGAACCCTCCGAAAATAAGGCATAGGTGATCGGTCGCTACGTTGAGCGTGATGGGCGAATGATACGGAATGTGACGTCTGGCGCCAAACCCGTTTTCAGGGCGCAAGCGGTCTGCGGCAGGGAGGCAGTTGGGTTGCGGGGCAAATCACGGGCAAAAAGAAGCCCGCCGAAGCGGGCATGGGGCGCTAGTCCTTTAGCAGCCTCTATCCTGTGACCCGCGATGTGAAAAAATTGTGAAGCGCCGGCGTGTTCACGGTCTTTTGGACGCATGGATGTCACAACAGGATAATTCCTACTCGGTATTACTGTTTTAGCCGTAGTCAGTTGAGTGTTGGCGCACGGGCGGGGCAGTTATTGATGCAGGCATATTCAACGACGGAAGTGGGCAGTGCCTTTTCTGGCTGGCACCTTCATGTGGTGCATTAAACATCCGCCCAAGATTAAGCAAAGTTGAATCAAGTTGAACCTTTTAGTTAAACAGCTTTAAAAGTTGTGCGGATAAAAAAGCCCTGCACAGGCAGGGCTTAGAGTGTGCACGGGCTTTATGCACGAAGCCAGGTATCCACGGTGGCTGCGCCGTATTCTTCTTTCCAGGCTTTCAAACCGCGGTGGTTGCCGCCTTTGGTTTCTATCAGCTCGCCGGTGTGCGGATTCTGATAGACCTTAAGCACCCGCGCCTTGCGCTGCTTGGGCGCAGATGCCCCTTTTGACGCCGCAGGGTTGGGGTCAAGGATGGCGATGATGTCCCGAAGATTTTTACCGTAGGTTTTCATCAAGGCTTGAAGTTTTTCTTCGAACTCGATTTCTTTTTTAAGTCCGGCATCATTTTTCAAGGCTTCCAATTGAGCCAGCTGTTCTTGTAGCGCTTTTTCAGCAGCGCGAAACTCAGCAAGTCTAGACAAAGTCATTACTCCATTCACAGCTTCGGTGGTACGTGACCGAGGCGAATTAATGATGTTTGGTTTGGAATGCACAAGATTTACAGTGCGTGCGTCCAAGGGGGTTGCTCCTGGTCGGCACGCCTGTTGATGCAATCATTTAAAGTTCGTGTCGCGACAAAAAAATTGTAGTTGTTAATTCTTGTGCTGCCAAGTCCCGCGCGGGGCAGTTTGAAAAAAGTTTTTAAACTGCACGGCTGTTTATTATTAAGTGGTCGTTAACTGCGCCTGCAAAGCCCGGATAAAGTCGACCGGTTGCATTGGCCGGGCAAATAAATAGCCCTGCAAAAAATCAACCCCATGGTCGGCCAGGTACTGGCTTTGCTCTTGTGTTTCTACGCCTTCGGCGACAATGCCCAGGTCCAGCTTGGCGCTTAGTTCAATAATGCTCTCCAGAATATGCCCGGACAATGCATCGGCGCCGATCATGGCGACAAAGCTCTGATCGATTTTCAAGTAATCAACGTTGAACTCGCGCAAGTAACTCAAGCTGGAATGGCCGGTGCCAAAATCATCAATGGCAATCATGACCCCCAGTGCGTGCAACTGGCTAAACAATTGATGGGTTGTGGTGCTCGGTACGATCAACTCGCGCTCGGTAAGTTCCAGTACAAGATTGATATGCCCTGGCGGGAACGCTTCGAGAAAGCGCCGGCAGTCCTCTACCAACTCCAGATTCTGGCAATGATGAGCGGTAATATTGAATGCCAGGTGAAACCCGCGCTCCATGCTATTGGCATGAGGGGCCAGCAAGAGTGCGGTTTGTTCCATCAGCGAGCGCGTCATCGGCACAATCAATCCCGAATGTTCTGCGAACGGGATAAACAGATCGGGACGAACAAGCCCTTCTTTAGGGTGTTGCCAGCGCATCAATACTTCGGCGCCGGCCCATTGTTTGGTGTCGCCCCTTACAACCGGCTGCAAGTAAGGAATAAATTCGGCAGCGTCCAGGGCTCGCTGCAGTTCATGGGTGGGGGAGGTGGCGCGTTTTTTGAGTTGATGAACTGTCGCCGCAGAAATAACCCCGAGGAACATAAATAAAGCCATCAAGCCCGGGTATTGCGAGGCGACATAGCGCCAGACTTCACCCTCATTAAACCCGGCGACTACGCGGTAGGGGTAATCAGTTGAAGGTACTGTTGCTTGAGCTACGGGCAGATGAGGTGACGGTGTGTTGCGCACCAGGCCATAGCGATCAATCCATACATTGCCAACTTCTATCAATAATTGGGTTTTCTGATTGATCAGCCCTAAAACGTTAACCAGATGAAAACCGTACAGGCTGATCAGCACGCCGCGCTTTTCCTGGTTTTGCCGATAAACCAGGACGGGGTCATTGGGTGTCACCAGCGTGCCTGGCATCAGCCACAACACACCACCCGCATAGTTTTCGGGGGTTACGGCTTCTTTGAAATTGCCAAATAAAGAAGTGCAGTAAATCTGGTTGTCCCACACCAGGTTAACCGAACGCACGAAGGGTCGGCGCGTGACCTGATCGCGCAAGGCCAGTTCAACGTGCTCGCAGTCCTGGCCTGCCAGCGGCAAGACGACATCGGCAGCAAGCTTTGCATTGTCGAGCATCAAGTCAAACTGACGCACTGCCTCTTGGGCGGTTTGTGTGGTCTCCTGTTTGAGTGACCGGTTGGCCTGCCAGACAATGATCAGAACCCCCAGTACTACTGGCAACAAGCCGCTAAGTACAATCAGGGCGTAGCGATCAGTCCATTTTCGGCTCAGCTTCAGAGTGAGTGGCATGCAGGATCCTGGTAACGCGTGGGGATGGCTTGGGTGCAAACTGACAGAACAATAGTAAAGGCATGCGCCGCACACAGGGCAATTTCATATGGCGTAGGACAAATATGATTACGCCATGTAGAATCGGCTTACGCATACAAGAATAACGACTTCTGCGAGCAGAAGCCCTACCGCGTAAGAGATGGATCGAAATGAAGCGATTCGGGTTGCAATTGATCTACGGTGATTTTCTCGCGCGCAGTGTACGCGGGATCTCCTGTGCGCCTCCTGCCAGCATCCGCATTCTTAGCAAATAACCTCTGTTAATTCTAAAAATGACCATGATGAGGCGCCAAAAATGGCTGATCTATACGAAAACCCGATGGGCCTGATGGGCTTTGAATTCATCGAATTCGCGTCCCCTGTACCCAATACCCTTGAGCCTGTATTTGAAATCATGGGCTTCACCAAGGTAGCAACCCATCGCTCCAAGGACGTGCACTTGTATCGCCAGGGCGATATCAATCTGATCCTCAACAATGAGCCCCACAGTGTTGCGTCCTACTTCGCGGCGGAACACGGTCCTTCGGTTTGTGGCATGGCTTTTCGCGTGCGCAATGCGCAACAAGCCTACAACCGCGCGCTGGAACTTGGCGCACAACCAGTGCATATCCCTACAGGGCCAATGGAGCTGAACCTGCCAGCCATTAAAGGCATTGGCGGCGCGCCGCTGTATCTGATTGATCGTTACGGTGAAGGCAGTTCGATTTACGATATCGACTTTGTCTTTATCGAAGGTGTAGACCGCCACCCGGTAGGTGCCGGGCTCAAGATCATCGATCACCTGACCCATAACGTGTATCGCGGGCGTATGGCTTACTGGGCCAACTTCTACGAGAAGCTGTTCAACTTCCGTGAAATTCGTTATTTCGACATCAAGGGCGAATACACCGGCCTCACTTCCAAGGCCATGACCGCTCCGGACGGCATGATCCGCATTCCCTTGAACGAAGAGTCGTCCAAGGGCGCAGGCCAGATCGAAGAATTCCTGATGCAGTTCAATGGCGAAGGCATTCAGCACGTGGCTTTCCTCAGCGATGACTTGATCAAGACCTGGGACGCCCTGAAAAAAATCGGCATGCGCTTTATGACGGCACCGCCTGAGACCTACTACGAAATGCTGGAAGGGCGTCTGCCGAATCACGGCGAGCCGGTTGAAGCCCTGCAATCGCGTGGCATATTGCTGGACGGTTCCTCTGACTCGGATGACAAGCGTCTGCTGCTGCAGATCTTCTCGGAAACCCTGATGGGGCCGGTGTTCTTTGAGTTTATTCAGCGTAAGGGTGATGACGGTTTTGGTGAGGGCAACTTTAAAGCGTTGTTCGAATCCATCGAGCGCGACCAGGTACGTCGTGGCGTATTGAGCGCTGACTAACAGAGCTGCTGACTAAAAGCCCCTCTCCCAAAGGGAGAGGGGCTTTGAACTGCCCGGTTAAAACAATCCCGCCGCAATATTGATCGAAAACCCCAGCACGGCCGTGTTGAACAAAAACCCCAGCAGTGAATGCCCCAGCACCGCCTTGCGCATTTCTCGGGTAGCGATACTCACATCAGCTGTTTGTACCGCAACACTGAGGGTGAAAGAGAAGTACATAAAGTCCCAGTAGTCCGGGTTCAGTTCCCCTTCAGGGAAGCGCAACGCCGGCTCAGTCCCTTCGTTGTTATAGAACAGTCTTGCGTAATGCAGGCTGAAAATCACCCCGATCATCAACCACGAACCCACCACCGTCAGCCCGGTAAAACCGTAATGCATCAGACGATCGTCATCGCTGAGCTTGCTGCCTGACAGTTCAAGGGTAACGGCAGCCAGACTGGCAATCGAAGCAATGCATACGGTGATCAACACCATACTGGCGTTTTCATCTTCCACTTCGGCTGTACTTTTCACGTCACTGGCTTTGGAACGGATCACCAGCCAGAGCGTCATTGCCAGATACAGCCAGACACCGGCATTCCAGCCCAGCAGGAATTTGCTGGTCAGAGTGGAGGCTGGAGCAAAGATGCCTACTGCCACCCCGATCAGGGTGGCGACAGTAAGGCGAGGATGGGTGCGGGCAAGGTGCGGCATAAACAATCCCTGTTACCAGTTAATACAGCACCTTAGCACGCAGCGCGCTGGCTTAACGCTGACGAGGTTTACTTCTTGTCAGTTTCATTACAACAACGAAGAACACTGGCACAAATACCACTGCCAGGGTGGCGACGATCATGCCGCCAATCACCCCCGTACCGATGGCCTGCTGGCTGGCCGAGCTGGCCCCCGTGGCAATGGCCAGTGGCACTACACCGAGGATAAACGCCAGCGATGTCATGACAATCGGCCGTAGACGAAGGCGGGCGGCTTGCACGGTAGCGTCCACCAGATCATGGCCTTCGTCGTACAGCGTCTTGGCAAACTCGATGATCAAGATGGCGTTCTTCGCGGACAAACCAATAATCGTAATCAGGCCTACTTTGAAGAATACGTCATTGGGCATCCCGCGCAGCGTGACTGCCAGCACGGCGCCCAGGACGCCCAATGGCACTACGAGCAACACCGCAGTCGGTATCGACCAGCTCTCGTACAACGCTGCCAGGCACAGGAACACGATCAGCAGCGACAAGGCCAGCAGAACCGGTGCCTGCGCCCCGGAAACCTGCTCCTGCAAGGACAGGCCGGTCCATTCCAGCCCCAGACCTGCAGGCAACTGGTCGACCAGACGCTGCACTTCTACCATCGCCTCGCCGGTGCTGTGGCCGGCAGCCGACTCGCCGGAGATGCTGATCGCCGGGTAACCGTTGTAGCGGGTCAACTGCGATGGCCCCTGGATCCAGCGGGCCTCGACAAAGGCCGAGAGCGGTACCATCTTGCCCTGGTCGTTGCGCACATTGATTTTCAGCAAGTCTTCGACCTGGCTGCGCTGGTCGCCTTCAGCCTGCACCACGACCCGCTGCATGCGCCCCTGGTTCGGAAAGTCGTTGATATAGGCCGACCCTACGGCGGTAGACAGCACTGCGCCGATGTCTGCAAAGGAGATGCCCAGCGCATTGGCGCGCTTGCGATCGACCTCCAGCTGCACTTGCGGGCTCTCTGCCAGTGCTTCTTCGCGGACATTGGCCAGCACCGGGCTTTTTTCCGCCAGTGCCAGCAGTTCGCTGCGGGCTTGCATCAAGGCGTCATAACCGACCCCGCCGCGGTCTTGCAGGCGGAACTCAAAACCACTGGACGTACCCAGGCCGCTGACCGGGGGTGGCAAGATGGCAAAGGCAATCGCGTCCTTGATTTCACTGAAGGCAGCGTTGGCCCGATCGGCGATGGCAGACGCCGAGTCTTTGGCGCCGCGTTGCGACCAGTCCTTCAGGGTGGTGAAGGCCAGTGCCGCGTTTTGCCCGCTGCCCGAGAAGCTGAAACCCAGAATCATCGTGGTATTGCCCACGCCGGTCTCGCTGGCGTTGTGGGCCTCGATCTGCTCGACCACGTTGATTGTGCGGTTCTGGCTGGCACCGGGTGGCAACTGGATATCGGTGATGATGTAACCCTGATCCTCGACCGGTAAAAAAGACGAGGGCAGGCGCGTAAAGCACAACACCAGAACCACCAGCAAAGCACCATATAGCAGCAGATAGCGGCCGCTGCGCTTGATCAGATGCACCACCCAGTTTTCATAACCTGCGCTCAGGTGCTCGAACTTGCGGTTGAACCAGCCAAAAAACCCGCCCTTGGCGTGATGCTCGCCCTTGGCGATCGGCTTGAGCAGGGTTGCGCACAGCGCCGGGGTCAATGACAGGGCCAGAAATGCCGAGAACAGAATCGAGGTCGCCATCGACAGCGAGAACTGCTGGTAAATAACCCCCACCGAGCCCGGCATGAATGCCATCGGAATAAACACCGCCACCAGCACCAGGGTGATGCCGACAATCGCGCCGCTGATCTGGGTCATCGCCTTGCGTGTGGCCTCGCGGGGCGACAACCCCTCGCTGACCATGATCCGCTCGACGTTCTCCACCACTACAATGGCATCGTCCACCAGAATACCGATGGCCAGCACCATGCCGAACATGGTCAGGACGTTGATCGAGAATCCCAGTACCAGCATCGTGGCGAACGTGCCCATCAGCGCCACCGGCACCACCAGGGTCGGGATCAGGGTGTAGCGAATGTTCTGCAAGAACAGGTACATCACCAGAAACACCAGCACCATGGCTTCGACCAGGGTGTAGATGACCTTGGTAATCGAGACTTTGACAAAGGGCGTGGTGTCATAGGGAATGGTGTATTCGACACCGGCCGGGAAGTAGCGGCTGAGCTCGTCCATCTTGGCGCGAATCAGGTTGCCGGTATTCAGCGCATTGGCCTCCGGGGCCAGCTTGACGCTGAAGGCACTGGCCGACTTGCCGTTCAAGCGGGTGCCGTACTGGTATTCCTGGCTGCCGATCTCAACTCGGGCCACATCGCTGACGCGCACGGTTGAACCGTCCGGGTTGGCGCGCAGGACAATATCGGCAAATTCTTGCGGGGTTGAGAGCTGACCCTTGACCAGTACCGTGGCGGTTATTTCCTGGGTAGAACGACCCGGCAAGTCGCCGATGCTGCCTGCCGATACCTGGGCGTTCTGGCTGGCAATGGCCTGGTTGACATCCGCTGGGGTCAGGTTGAAACCGATCAGCTTCTGCGGGTCGATCCAGATGCGCATGGCCCGCTCGGCACCATACAGCTGGGCCTTGCCGACGCCGTCGATACGCTTGACCTCGTTCATCACGTTGCGCGCCAGGTAGTCGCTTAGCGCGACCTCGTCCAGCGTGCTGGTGCTGTCGGCGGTCAGGGTCACCAGCATCAGAAAGCCCGAGGAGATCTTCTCCACCTGCAAGCCTTGCTGGATAACCGCCTGGGGCAGGCGTGACTCCACCGCTTTAAGGCGGTTCTGGACATCCACCTGGGCCATTTCCGGGTCAGTGCCGGGCTTGAACGTCGCAGTAATGCTGGCACTGCCCAGGCTGCTTTGGGATTCGAAATAGAGCAGGCCGTCGGTACCGTTGAGCTCCTGCTCGATCAGGCTGACTACGCTTTCGTCCAGGGTTTGTGCCGAGGCGCCGGGGTAAATCGCGTACACCTCGACCTGCGGCGGTGCCACATCGGGGTATTTGGCGACGGGCAGCTGCGGGATGGCCAAAGCCCCCGCCAGCATAATGAACAACGCAACGACCCAGGCAAAGACCGGGCGGTCGATAAAGAACTGCGGCATGCTCACCGATCCGTGGAGTGTGCGAGAGGAAGTGTCGGGTCATCTATTTGTACTTGTTCGCCCGGGCGGGCGTGTTGCAGGCCTTCAGTGACAATCCGGTCACCGGCCTTGAGCCCCGACGTTACGGCCCAGCGATCATTCTGCGCGCCGCCCAGTTGTACCGGTTGCAGCTGCACGCGGTTGTCGGCATCGATCAGCAGCACCTGGGCGATGCCGGCGCTGTCGCGCAGGATTGCCCGTTGCGGCACGCTGATGCCTTCCTTGTTGACGGCCTGTTCCAGGCGTACCCGCACAAAGCTGCCGGGCAACAGGTCGTAGTCCGGGTTGGGGAACTCGCTGCGCAGAATGATCTGCCCGGTGCTCGGGTCCACGGTGACGTCGGTGAACAGCAGCTTGCCCGGCAACGGGTAGAGGCTGCCATTGTCACGAATCAGGGTGGCCCTGGCCTGTTGCTTGCCAACTTGTTGCAATTCGCCAGCGCGGAAAGCTTCACGCAGGTTGTCCAGGTCGCGGGTGGACTGGGTGAGGTCGACATGGATCGGGTTCAGTTGCTGGATGCGCGCCATTGGCGTGACCTCGCCCTGGCCAACCAGTGCACCTTCGGTAACCAGCGCCCGGCCAATGCGCCCGGAAATCGGCGCGGTCACAGTGGCATAGCCCAGGTTCAGCTTTGCCCGCTGGACCGCGGCCTTGTTGGCAGCCACATCGGCGTTGGCCTGCTGGGCCGCTGCCCGTGCGTTGTCATGATCCTGGCGGCTGATGGCATTGATGCCGATCAGCTCGGCATAACGCTGGTCCTGCAGTTTTGCCTGCAGGGCCACTGCCTCGGATTTGCGCAGTGCTGCCTGAGCGCTGTCCAGATCGGCCTGAAACGGTGCAGGGTCGATCAAAAACAGCACGTCGCCCTGTTTGACTTCACTGCCTTCGATGTACACGCGCTTGAGCACCACGCCTGCAACACGGGCACTGACTTGCGCCACGCGCGGGGCGACCACGCGCCCGCTCAATTCGTTATTGACCGACAGCGGCGCCGTAGCGATGACTTCGCTGCGCACTTTGGCCAAAGGAGGTCGGGTTTCAGCGACCGGACTTTTGTCACAGGCACTGATGGCCAGGGCCAGGGCCGTGAGAAATAGAGGGGCGAAGAGCTTTTTCAACGATCGTGCCTTCTGAAATATGCGGGATGTTTCTGTTTGGCATGCTAAGCGCAGCACGCAAGGGGCGTTGTGAAGCTATGTAGAGGGAGTGTGAAAAAGTGTGAAGGTTATGCGGCTATCCCTGCCAGGTTGTATATCCTTCGGGTTTCCCCCGGTTGTAAGCAGTTATTATGCCCACTATTTTGCTGGTCGAAGACGATGCCGCACTTTCGGAGCTGATTGCCAGCTATCTGGAGCGCAATGGCTATCAAGTCAGCGTGATTGCCCGAGGTGATCAAGTCTGTGACAGGGCGAGAAGCAACCCGCCGGACCTGGTCATTCTTGACCTGATGTTGCCAGGCCTTGATGGCCTGCAAGTCTGCCGTTTGCTCCGTACCGAGTCAGCAAGCCTGCCGATCCTGATGTTGACAGCCCGCGACGATAGCCATGATCAGGTGCTGGGGCTAGAGATGGGGGCCGACGATTATGTGACAAAACCTTGCGAGCCACGGGTGTTGTTGGCCCGGGTACGCACTCTTTTGCGTCGCAGCAGCCTGGCCGAGCCGCAAGTAGCCAGTGACCGTATCGTTATCGGCAACCTGTGCATCGACCTGTCGGAACGCACTGTCAGTTGGCGCGGGCAGATGATCGAGTTGTCCAGCGGCGAGTACAACCTGCTGGTGGTGCTGGCCCGGCATGCCGGCGAAGTGCTGAGCCGTGACCAGATTCTGCAGCGTCTGCGTGGCATTGAGTTCAACGGTACTGATCGCTCGGTCGATGTGGCCATTTCCAAGCTGCGGCGCAAGTTCGATGACTGCGCCGGCGAAGCGCGCAAGATCAAGACCGTATGGGGCAAGGGCTACCTGTTCAGTCGCTCGGAATGGGAATGCTGAATCCATGCTCAAGATTCTGATACGCCTGTATCTGGTGACCATCGTGACGTTTGCCACGGCCAGTTACCTGATCCCCGGGGTGATCGTGTCGCTGTTTCATGAGCGCTTCATGAACTACAATATCGACATGTCGCGGGGCATGCAGGCCTTGCTGGTCAAACAGTTCCATCATCTGCCCCCTGAGCAATGGCCTGAACTCGCCCGAGAAATCGACACGCAGTTCCAGCCGATACGGGTCAATCTGCTGCCCATTAGCGATGCCAAGTTCACTGCCGACGAGCAACAGCAGTTGAAGCAGGGGCAGGGCGTGTTGCGCATTGGCGAGTGGGGCTGGCGTACGCTGGTGGTTTCACCGCTGGACGATCAGGTTGCAATCGAATGGGTCATGCCGCCAGACCCCTTTGACATGAATGTGCTGTATTGGAGCATCAACGTGCTGATCGGTGCCGCCATGCTCGGTGGCTTGCTGCTTTGGCTGCGACCGCACTGGCGCGACCTGGAGCGGCTCAAACTGACCGCGGCACGTATCGGTCAGGGGCAACTGAGCGAGCGTACGCAGATCTCCCAACGTTCCAATATTCACGGGCTGGCCACGGTGTTCGACGCCATGGCGCAGGATGTCGAGCACCTGCTCAACCAGCAGCGGGACCTGCTCAATGCGGTATCCCACGAGTTGCGTACGCCATTGACGCGCCTGGACTTCGGCCTGGCCCTGGTTTTGTGCGACGACTTGCCCCGGGCTAGCCGTGAGCGCCTGCAAGTGCTGGTGGGGCATATTCGCGAACTGGATGGGCTGGTGCTTGAGCTGCTGTCATTCAGCCGCCTGCAAAACCCGGCCTTGATGCCGGAAAGGGTAGAGGTCTCGCTGGACGAGTTTATCGACAGCATCCTCGGCAGTTTCGATGAGGAGCTCGAAGCGCCCGAAATCGTGCTGGATGTGTTGTTACACGGTGCTCAAGAGCGTTTTGCCCTTGATCCGCACCTGACTGCCCGGGCGCTGCAAAACCTGTTGCGCAATGCCATGCGTTATTGCGACCGACGAATTCAGGTGGGTGTAAGCGTCACTGCGCAAGGCTGTGAGATGTGGGTAGATGACGATGGCATCGGCATTCCCGAACAGGAACGCGAGCGAATTTTTGAGCCGTTCTACCGCCTGGATCGCAGTCGCGACCGGGCAACCGGGGGCTTCGGCCTGGGCCTGGCGATCAGTCGTCGCGCCCTGCAAGCGCAGGGCGGGACGCTGAATGTCGAACAATCGCCTCTGGGCGGCGCCCGCTTCAAGCTCTGGTTGCCGGCCTGAAGAAGGAGACTGCGACCTAGATGGAACGTCGCTGGCGACTCACATGCTTCAAGCCTTCAATAATCAGCACGACCACCGCGAGCCAGATAGGGCCATAGGTCAGCCATTGGCCCTCTTCCAGGCTGTCGCCCAGCAACAGGGCGACAGCGACCAGCAGCACCGGCTCGACATAGCTGAGCAAGCCAAACAAGCTGAAGGGCAGCAGTCGGCTGGCCAGGATGTACGAGAAGCCTGCCGCAGCACTGATAATGCCCATCAGCGGCACCAGCGCATACAGTGCCTGGCGTTGCTCGCCAAGGTCGATATGCGGCCCTGCCAGCACAAACCACAGGGACGCCGGAACCATCAGCAACATGTCCAGCCAGAGGCCACCCAGGTTGTCGATGCCGATCTTCTTGCGCAGCACGAAGTACATCGGGTAGCCGATGGCCACCACCAGGGTCGTCCAGGAGAAGCCGCCGGTGCGATACAGCTCATTGGCCACGCCGACCACGGCCAGGGCCGTGGCGATTTTCTGCAGGTGCGACAGGTGCTCGCCGTACACAATGCGGCCGGTGAGGATCATTGTCAGGGGCAACAGGAAGTAACCCAGCGACACATCCAGACCGTGTCCATTGAGCGGCCCCCACATAAACATCCACAGCTGTAGACCGACCAGGAAACTGGTAAGCAGCACGCAAGGAATCAGTAGAGGTTTATCGCGTAAGCGTTTGAAAATTATAGGAACCCATTTCCAGTCGCCAGAGAGGCAGATAAACAGGGTCATGAAGGGCAGCGAGATCAGTATTCGCCAGCCGAAGATTTCCTGGCCATCGAGGGGCCAGAGAAGGGAAGTGAACCAGTACAGAACGCCAAACAGACAGGAAGCCAAAATCGATAGAACAATGCCTTTAGACACAACAACCTCAATGGATCTACAACGTTACTCGTGTGAGTGGGCGCATAGCTTGAGGCTGTTGGCGGTCATTGGCAAACGCCTTTTAAACCAGTTACTTGGGAGTAATTCTTGTTGGTGATGTTTAACTTTGAAAATCGCAAGCAATTACTGGGCCAAAGTCGTTTAAAACGTGCGTTCGTGTTTTGAAAAAAACTGATTAACGGTGGGCTGTTACGGTGCAAAAGGGCAGATTGTGGGAGCGAGCCTGCTCGCGAAGCAGGCAACGCGAGCATTGCAGGAAATCGCAGTGATGCCTTCGCGAGCAGGCTCGCTCCCACTGTTTACACAGAACGGCGCTGGCGTACCAGATGCTTGAAGCCTTCAAAAATCAACACCAGCACGGCCAGCCAGATCGGCAGGTAGGTCAGCCATTGCCCGGCGCTGATGCTTTCACCCAGCAGTAACGCCACCAGCACCAGCAATACCGGTTCGACATAACTGAGCAGGCCAAACAGGCTGAATGCGAGCATGCGGCTGGCGAGGATATAGCTGATCAGGGCCAGGGCACTGATGCCTCCCAGAACCGGAATCAGCGCGTACAGTGCCGGGCGATGGCTGGCCACATCAAAGCCTTGTTCGCCGCTTTGCACAAACCACCAGGCCACCGGCATCAACAGCAACATGTCGACCCACAGGCCGCCGAGGTTGTCGGTGCCTGAGCGCTTGCGCAGCACGAAGTACAAGGGGTACCCGATGGCCACCACCAATGTGGTCCAGGAGAACCCACCCACTCGATACACCTCGTTGGCAACCCCCAGGGTTGCCAGCGCAGCCGCGATTTTTTGCAGATGGGACAACTGCTCGCCATACACCAGGCGCCCGGTGAGCAGCATGGTCAGCGGCAACAGGAAGTAACCCAGCGAAACGTCCAGGCTGTGGCCGTTGAGCGGTGCCCACAGAAACAACCAGAGTTGCACGCCCACCAGGGCACTGGACGCCAACAGCACGGCAAGGAATTTCGGTTGTTGGCGCAGCCGCGAGAAAATCACCGGCACTAGCCGCCAATCACCGGAAAAACACATGAACAGGGTCATGCAGGGCAGGGTCAGGAGCATCCGCCAGCCGAAGATCTCGGCGCCGCTCAAGGGCCAGAGCAGGGATGTGAAGTAATACATGACACCGAACAGGCTCGATGCCAGAACAGACAGAACAATACCTTTGGACACAACAGCCTCGTTGAAACACGCATTTTGATTATTAGAAGTGCGTAGCTTGAGGCTCTGCGAGCTGCAGGGCAAATGCTTGATTGATTGTGGGCGCCAGATAATCAGTGGGAGCTGGTTTGCCTGCGATGCAGACGCCGCGGTCTGTCTGTCAGACCGCGGTGTTGCCATCGCGGGCAAGCCCGGCTCCCACAGGTTGTGCTTGATTATGCGTTTTTGATTCCACGGGTCATGCGCAGTGCCAGCAGGCTGCCACCCACAATGACCGCTGCCAGCAAGTACAGCGCCACGTCAGTGGAACCGGTGGCGTCTTTGACAAAACCCACCAGATACGGGCTGAGGAAACCGGCCATTTGCCCCATTGAGTTGATCAGTGCCAGGCCGCCTGCGGCCGCCCCTGCGCTGAGCATCGCCGTCGGTACCGGCCAGAACATCGGCAAACCGGTCAGTGCACCCATGGTGGCAATGGTCAGGCCCAGAATCGCTATGGCCGGCTGGGTGGCGAAATTCACCGCAATCACCAGCCCCAGCGCACCCATCAGCATCGGCACCACCAGGTGCCAGCGCCGCTCTTTGTGCAGGTCTGCCGAGCGCCCGACCAGCAGCATAAATACCGCTGCCAGCAGGTAGGGAATGGCGCTGATCCAGCCAATCACCAGGGTGTCGCTGAAACCCAGGTTCTTGATGATCGACGGCAGCCAGAAGTTGATCGCGTACACGCCACTCTGGATGCAGAAGTAAATCAGGCCAAAGGCCCAGATGGCCGGGTTTTTGAACACTGCCAGCAGCGAATCGGTGGAAGAGGCCGGCTTGCTGTCCGCGTCCAGGCGATGGTCGGCTTCCAGTACCGCCCGCTCGTGGGCACCCAGCCATTTGGCGTTGGCAAAACTGTCACTGAGCAGGTAGATCGCCAGGCCGCCCAGCAACACTGTAGGCACGCCTTGCAGCAGGAACATCCACTGCCAGCCGGCAAGGCCGCCCTGGCCTGCAGCGAAGTGGCTGAGGATCCAGCCGGAGAACGGCCCACCGATCAAGCCCGAAACAGGAATGGCACACATGAACAGCGCCATGATCCGGCCACGACGAAACGTCGGGAACCACTGCGACAGATACAGCACCACGCCCGGGAAAAAGCCCGCTTCAGCCGCGCCGGTCAGCAGGCGCAGGGTATAGAAGCCAGTAGGCGTGGTGACAAACATCAGGCAGGTCGACAGTGTGCCCCAACTGATCATCATCACTGCAATCCAGCGCCTGGGGCCGAATCGGGTCAGGGCCAGATTGCTCGGTACGCCACACAAGACGTAGCCGATAAAGAAGATCCCGGCACCCAGGCCGTAGACCGTTTCGCTGAACTTGAGGGCGTCAAGCATCTGTAATTTGGCAAAGCCAACGTTTACCCGGTCGAGGTAATTGAACAGATAGCAGATAAAAATAAACGGAATCAAGCGCAGGGTGATGCGTTTGTAGATGGCGTTTTTATCGTCATCGCTGATCAGCGATGCGGTGGCGCTCTGTGACATCTTATGTCTCTCTTTATTATGTTTTTTCACGATCCAGGGGTAACGTTGACCGCAGCTTGAGTCTCGGTCACCACAACGCTGCTGTCTTTGTGCTGTCGCACAGCATTTCGCCAAGCGCTCTGTGCCCGTGAACAAATGTACCCAAGGATAGTCACCCATGTTTGAACTGGACCACGATTTGGCGCAGGACATCGTTGACCGTGCGATGGCCATTTTGCCTTACAACGTAAACGTTATGGACAGCCAGGGCCTGATCCTGGGCAGTGGCGAGCCCGAGCGTATCAATACCCGGCACGAAGGGGCGCAATTGGTGCTGGCCAATGGACGGGTGGTGGAAATCGACGCACAAACGGCCAAATGCCTTAAGGGCGTGCAGCCGGGTATCAACTTGCCACTGCTGCTCGACCAGCGACTGATCGGGGTGCTGGGCCTGACTGGCGAGCCCGAGCTGCTGCGCACCTATGCCGAACTGGTGCGCATGACCGCCGAAATGCTGGTGGGCCAGCGCTTTCAGCAGGCCGAGCAACAATGGCGACGCCAGCGTTGTGATGACTTGGTGGCTTTGCTGCTCAGCGAGGGCGGTGACTCCCCGCGCCTGATTGATGAGGCCCAGCAGCTGGGGCTCAAGCCGCAGCTGTCTCGCATCCCCTATCTGTTCGAGCTGGGCAAGGGACAAAGTGCCGAGGCTTTGAGTGCCTGGTTGCAATCACGCTACCCGGACAGCTGGTGTGTGTGCCCGGCAACCGGGTCCCTGCTGTGGTGCCGCCCTGCAACCGCTGCACTGGATGATCTGCGTTTGCTGGAGAGGCTCGACGGCCAGGGCTGGCAGGTATTGCGCATTGCTGCGGGCGGGCAGGCCGATGCGCTCAAGGGGTTGCGCCGCTGTTACCGCCGGGTGGGGGATTTGCTGGCCTATGGCCGTGATGTGCTGCCGCACACCCGGTTGTTAACCCTTGATCGCTATCGCTTGCCGGTAATGCTGTGGCGCCATCGCAATGATGATGCATTGGAAGAACTGCTCGGCCCGCTGCACAAAGTAGTGGCCAAGGACGCCAATGGCCAATTGATTACCACACTGCGCAGTTGGTGCGAGCACGACGGCCAGAGCCAGGCCTGCGCCGATGCGCTGGGGATTCATCGCAACAGCCTGCGTTATCGGATGGAGCGCATCGCGGAATTGAGCGGCGTCGACCCCTTGAGCCTCAATGGCATGCTGGCCCTTTATCTGGGGGTGCAGTTACTGCCCCAGAGCTGAGCATTGTCCAAATGAACAACAAAGCCCGTGATTGCTTGTGCGCCCGACTGGCGTGTTTATGCCCGGTTACTGGCAGCATGGATGGCATAAGAACTGGAGATGCGCCCCATGAAAATCGTGATTGCCCCCGACTCGTTCAAAGACAGTCTGAGTGCCGAAAAAGTCGCCGATGCGATCGCTGCCGGTCTGGCTGATGTCATGCCCCACGCGCAGTTGGTCAAATGCCCGATGGCCGATGGTGGTGAAGGCACGGTCGAAGCGATTGTCGCCGCCGGTAATGGCCAGTTGCGCCGCAATCATGTGCAAGGCCCTCTGGGCGCGCCGGTCGAGGCCCATTGGGGCTGGCTGCCGGACAGCCACACAGCCATCATCGAAATGGCCGAAGCCAGCGGCCTGCAACTGCTCAAGCCGGAGCAGCGCAATGCCTGCATCACCAGCACCTTCGGTACTGGCGAACTGATCAAGGCTGCCCTGGACGCCGGTGCCCGCAGGGTGATCCTGGCTATCGGCGGCAGTGCAACCAACGACGCCGGGGCCGGCGCGTTGCAGGCCCTGGGTCTGGGCTTGTTCGATGCCCAGGGCAACCACCTGCCGCGTGGCGGCCTGGCGCTGGCCCATGTGGCGCGTATCGAACTGTCAGGCCTGGACCCGCGCCTGGCCGAAGTACGCTTTGAAATTGCCGCCGACGTCAACAACCCGCTGTGTGGCGAGCACGGTGCTTCGGCAATCTTCGGCCCGCAAAAAGGCGCATCCGCCGAACAGGTGCGCTTGCTGGATCAGGCGCTGGGGCACTTTGCCGATCACTGTGCAAACGTGCTGCCCAAGGATGTGCGCCACGAGCCGGGCTCGGGCGCTGCCGGCGGGCTGGGGTTTGCTGCCAAGGCGTTCTTCGGCGCGCAGTTCCGCGCCGGGGTTGAAGTAGTGGCCGAGCTTGTAGGGTTGGCAGAAGCGGTGAAGGGCGCAGACCTGGTGATCACCGGTGAAGGCCGTTTCGATGCCCAGACCCTGCGCGGCAAAACCCCCTTTGGCGTGGCGAGCATCGCCCGCGCTGAAGGGGTCCCGGTGGTGGTATTGGCCGGCACGTTGGGCGAGGGGTATCAGGCGCTGTATGAGCACGGCATTAACGCGGCATTTGCAATTGCCAGCGGCCCGATGACTCTGCAGGACGCCTGCGCCCGGGCAGCGCCATTGCTCACCGACCGGGCGCGGGATATTGCGCGGTTGCTGATCCTGGCCCGGGGTTAAATACCCCCCTGTGGGAGCAGGCTTGCTCGCGAAAGCATCGCTGTGGTTTGCCAGACCGACCGCGTCGTTTGCATCGCAGGCAAGCCAGCTCCCGCATTGAGGCTACACATCACAGAATCGTGTAAGCTTTGCGGCTCTTCGCATTCGACCCTTAGCGAGCCCTATGCCGTCGCTCTTCAAACGCTCCTTGCTGCCTAAACTGCGCAGCTTTCCGTTGTCCGCCGATGCGCTGAGTATCTTGCCCAGCCCTGCGGATTTTCGCCGCTGCCTGCTGGAGCAGATTGCAGGTGCACGCCATCGCATCACGCTAGTGGCCTTGTACCTGCAACAGGACGAAGCCGGGCAGGAGATCCTCGATGCCCTGCACGCCGCCAAGGCCGCGCGCCCCGAGCTGGAAATTGCCGTGGTGGTTGACTGGCTGCGCGCCCAGCGCGGGTTGATCGGTGCAGGCAAACAGCCCGGCAACGCGGCCTGGTATCAGGCACAAACCGCAGCCCACGACACCCAAGTGCCGATTTATGGCGTGCCGGTGCAGACCCGCGAACTGTTCGGGGTGCTGCATCTCAAGGGCTTTATCGTGGATGACTGCGTGATCTACAGCGGTGCAAGCCTGAACAACGTGTACCTGCACAAGCTCGAAAAGTATCGCTTCGACCGTTACCACCTGCTGCACAACAAACCGCTGGCTGACAGCATGCAGCACTTTGTCCAGCATGATCTGATCGAGAGCAAGGCCGTGCATCGCCTCGACCTGCCCACGTTGCCTACCACTCGCAGCCTGCGCAGCGCTATCGGGGACTTTCGCAGCCACCTTAAAAAAGCCAGCTACGATACCAGCGCCGGGACTGTCGGCCACTTTGGCCTGTCGGTCAGCCCGCTACTGGGGGTGGGTAAAAACAATCAGCTGAGCCGGGTTATTTGTGAACTGATCGCCAGCAGCCAGCAACAGCTGACCATCTGCACCCCGTACTTCAACCTGCCATTGCCGGTGACTCGTGAAATCAACCGGGCTCTGGAACGTGGAGTGCGGATTGATATCGTGGTGGGCGACAAGACCGCCAACGACTTCTATATCCCGCCGAGCGAACCGTTTAGGGTTATCGCCGCGCTGCCGTATCTGTATGAGCTGAGCCTGCGCCGCTTCGCCAAGAGCCATCAGCGCATGATCGACAACGGCCTGTTGAACCTGCATCTGTGGCGCGAAGGTGACAACACCTACCACCTTAAAGGCATGTGGGTGGATGACCGCTATACCTTGCTGACCGGCAATAACCTCAATCCTCGGGCATTCCGCCTGGATCTGGAAAACGGCCTGTTGATCGACGACCCGCGCCGTGAGTTGCTGGAGCCGCGCAGCAAGGAGCTGGAGGCTATCTTTGCCCATACGCAACGTATCGACAACTTCAAGGACCTGGAAACCCTGGCTGATTATCCGCCAGCGGTGGCCAAGTTCCTGCGTCGCGTAAGCCGGGTACGGATCGAACGCCTGCTCTACCGAATTCTCTGAATACCTGTGGGAGCGGGCTTGCTCGCGATAGAAGCGACGCGGTGTACCTGTCACGGCGCGTCGATGCAATCGCGAGCAAGCCCGCTCCCACAGGGTATGGTCAGGGTAATTGCGGGATATACACCACGCTGCCACCTTCGCGTTTGTGCAACAACCGGTCGCCATTGTCCGGCTGGCTGGTTATGCCCGGCACGTTAATCGGGAGGAGGTGGCTGGGAGGTGAAGCCGCTGTGAAAAAAATGCGCGTCAAGCAGGGGTTACCCGATACACGCAACGGCGACTGCCTGTGATCATGTGTTCTGTTCGCTCAACCTGCCCCGAGTCCCCGATGGCCGCCTGGAACACTTGCAACTCTGCCCGGCAAAAGCCCTGGCATTGCTGCGCTGCAACACAGATCGGGCAGTGATTTTCGATGATCAGCCAGTTCTCGCCTTCAGCTTCCATGCTCGCCATATACCCGGCGCTGTCGCGTATGGCCACCAGCACCTGAACTTTCTCTTGCAGGTTTCGCCCTTGCTCACAGGCTGCAACGTATTCGCGGGTATTGGCCAGTTCCATGCTCTCGACCACTTTGTCGATCCCTTCATTGCCGTAGATCAGCTTGATTGAATCAATCAACTGCGCCGTGAGCTGCGCATGGGTATTGGGGAATCTGGCTTGAGCGGCATCGGTCAACACCCATTTTTGCGAAGGGCGCCCGGCCCCAACCGGCGGCATCAGGCAGCCAACGATCATGGCGCCGTCTACCAGCTTCTGGACCTGCTGGCGCGCAGCTTCCGGGGTGATATCGAGCATTGCCCCAAGATCCGCGGTTTTCAGCGGCCCGCGGGTTTTGAGCAGAAACAGGATCCGCTCCGCAGTGGCGCCGTTGTTGCGTGCAGCATCAGGGGAGTCAGTCGCGAGCATAGAACAAAGCCATCAGGGTAATGAGGTTAATAGGGGGATCATACCGCCTGGAGGATAAATAATTACCAAAGCATTTGCTTTTATAATAGGCTGATTGCATCGAAATGGAACTCAAGGAAGGGAAATGACAACGGCATCGGGATGGTCGGCATTGCTATGGGGCCGCAACGGGCTGCGATCGGTGGCACTGGCAGGCGGAGTGGCGTTGCATGCCATCAACGTGTATCTGGTGACAACCATTTTGCCCTCGGTGGTCAAGGATATCGGCGGGCTGGATTACTACGCCTGGAACACCACACTGTTTGTGGTGGCCTCGATCATTGGCTCGGTAGTATCGGCCAAATGCCTGTCGGCCCTTGGCCCCAGGCTCGCGTATAGCCTCGCCGGGCTGGTCTTTGCGCTGGGTTGCGGGGTGTGCAGCAGCGCCCCTGACATGGCCGTGCTGGTGTTGGGGCGCACCATTCAAGGCCTTGGCGGCGGACTGTTGTTTGCCCTGCCATATTCAATGATCCGACTGGTGTTCAACCAAACCCTGTGGCCAAGGGCGATGGCCCTGATTTCAGGAATGTGGGGCGCCGCGACCTTGATTGGCCCGGCCGTTGGCGGGGTGTTTGCGCAGTACGATGCCTGGCGTGCAGCATTCTGGGCACTGATCCCGGTGACCCTGCTGTTTATGCTGCTGGCCTGGGCCATGCTGCCCGGAAAAAGCCTCGAGGCATCACCTCGTCTGGTCTTGCCCTGGCTGCAACTGTTGCTGTTGACTGGCGTGGTGATGGCGATTGCCCTGGGCAGCATCAAGCCATCGCCGCTGTATAACGCGCTTGGGCTGGTGATCGGGCTGGTACTGCTGTATGCCGTGTACCGTGTTGAAAGCAGCGACAGGCACCGCATGTTGCCCAAGCACAGCCTGAGCCCTGGCAGTGCGCTGTTGCCGATCTATCTGTCGATGAGCCTGATGGTCATTGGCATGACCAGCGAAGTGTTTGTACCGTATTTCTTGCAGGTTTTGCATCTGCAAACCCCGCTGGTGGCGGGCTATATTGCAGCGCTGATGGCGGCCGGCTGGACCCTTGGTGCGCTTTACAGCAGCGGCCTGGCGCTGGCATCTGCCAACCGGGCAATCTGCTGCGGCCCCGTATTTGTGGTGTCGGGGCTGGCACTGGCGGCTGTCTGTGTGCCGCAAAGCGGCAGTTCATTGATCAGCCTGACCGGCGTTTCCCTGGCAATGATCGGCGTCGGTACAGGGATCGGGCTGGCGTGGCCGCATCTGCTTACCCGAGTACTGGCCAATGTGCCTGACAGCGAAAAGGACATTGCCGGTGCGTCCATTACCACCGTGCAACTGATTGCCACGGCGATTGGTGCGGCACTGGCGGGGATGATTGCCAATATGGCCGGTTTATCCGCTCCGGGTGGCGTGGAGGGTGCCGCCAATGCTGCGGCCTGGCTCTTTGGCCTGTATGCCGTGTTGTCTGCGTTGCTGTTTATAACGGTGCGACAGGTGATTGCCCATAGTGCAAAGCGCTGAATCCGCCAGAAATCATGCCTGTGTCGATTTGTCGCAGGTATTGCTGCATCCCCCGGTTTTACAGGCTGCCGGCGCTGTAGTGCACCATTGAGGGGCGTGACTGCCGTGCGACAGCCTAGCGACAGTGGTAAATTCTGCGCCCATGCAACACGTCTACCCCACAGCAATCGTGCGCGCCAAGCCGGTCACTCCTGGCATCGGGCAGCGTACACACCTGCCTGATAATACGCAGGTTAAAGGCCTTTTCCGTTGGAAAAGGCCGCTTAAAGGAACCTGACATGAATGATTTACTGACTCGCCGCCGCGTAGTCACCGGCCTTGGCTTGCTCAGCCTGGGCTTGATCGCAGGTTGCGACCCTGGCAGCGGTTTGTCATACAAGTACGGCAAAGACCTCAGCAATGAAATCCTCGGGCGCAAGTTCAAGCTCAGGGATGCTCAAGGCAACGAGATGATGCTGGGCAGTTTTCGCGGGATGATGCCGATGATTTTCTTCGGCTTTACCCAGTGCCCGGCCGTGTGCCCGACCGCGCTGGCCCGTGCCGCCCAGGCGAAGAAAATGATGGGCCCCGACGGCGACCGCTTGCAGGTGGTGTTTATCACCCTGGACCCGGAGCGCGACAAGCCGGCGATGCTTGATGCCTATGTAAAAGCCTTTGACCCGAGCTTTATTGCCTTGTCCGGCACACTGGAAGAAACCGCGGCTACGGCCAAGGAATTCAAGGTGTTTTACGAGAAGATCCCTACCGGTGACTCTTACACCCTGTCTCACACCGCAACCAGTTTCGTTTTCGATTCCCGTGGTGTGTTGCGTCTTGGCCTGTCGCCTTCACTGTCAGCCAAGCAGTGTGCCGAAGACCTGCTCACCGTGATGTCAGTCTGCTAATCCTGTGCACTTTGGAATGAGCCAACCCTATGAAGCCTGTTAAGTATCTACTGTTGTCACTGCTGGGCATGAGCCTGCACGTTTCTGCGCAAACCGTTGTTGATGATGCCTGGGTGCGCGCCACCGTGGCCGGTCAGCCTTCGACCGGTGCCTTTATGCACATTACTTCGAGCACCGACAGCAAGCTGGTTGAAGTCCGTTCTGCGGTAGCCAAGACCGTACAGATCCACGAATCGAAGATGCAAAACGACGTGATGAGCATGCAGCCAGTGACATCGGTAGCGCTACCGGCGGGCAAGAGCGTGGCTATCGAACCTGAGGGCTACCATGTGATGCTGATTGACCTGGTCAATCAGGTCAAAGCCGGTGACCAGGTACCTTTGACCCTTATTGTTGAAGACAGCAAAGGGGTCAAGGAACAGATTGAGGTGAAGGCCGAGGCGCGTGCACTTAATAGCATGCCGATGCACCACGATCATGGTTCGATGCACTGATTCGCAGTTAAACACCGTAGCAGCAGCCTCGTTCCATCGGCAGCTGCTACGGTTGGTTTACCTAAAACCGGCCCGTCAGCGGGTATTCGACCGCCAGGCGTATCTGGTCCGCATCCAGTTCGGCCTGTGCGGTATTGCCGCGATGGACATTATGTCGCAATGACATGATGGTGCCCTTGGCTGTACCGCTCTGCACCACATAGCGCGCTTCGAGATCCCGTTCCCAGTGCTTCCCGCCTTTGCCATAACCCAGGTACGCATAGCCGCCCCGCGGATCCACATGGCTGCCGTCAATCTGGCTACCTCGCACATACGCTGCGCTGAACACCAGCCCCGGCATACCCCAGGGTGTCATCGCCAGGTCGTAACGCGCTTGCCATGATTGTTCGTTGGGTGCGTTGAAGTCAGATAGCTGGACCGCATTGGTCAGGAAAATCGCGCCCCGTGTCACATAATCAAATGGCGTGTTGCCATGCACTTTCTGATAGCCCACGCTGAAACTGTGCGGGCCCTGGGCATAGGTGCTCAGCAAACTCCAGGTGGTGTTATCGATATTGCCCGACAGCGCCTTGCCTTCATCGGTTGTGCGGTACAGGTTGAGATTCAGCGACAGCGAGCGGTTTTCATCCAGCGCGTGGCTGAAGACGGCGCCCAGGTAATGCTGGTTCCAGGTGTCTTCGTAGCGCGAGGTGTAAAGGCTGGCGCTGAGGTTTTTGCTCGGGGTATACACCAGCCCGGCCAGGTCGAATGCATTGCCTTTGGGGCCATTGGAATAATTGACCACAAAGCCCTGATTGTGGCTGCTGGCATTGCGGTCGGTGCTTTCGGTGAAATGCCCACCGACCATTTTAAGGGCATTGAACTCGTTGCTGGTGAGGAACACCCCAGTGGCCGTTTCCGGCAGCAAGCGGCTGTCGGATGAGCTGAACACCGGGGTCTTGACCCGCTGCTCACCCCAGGACAGCACCGTGTTTGACATACGCAGCTTGAGCGCCGCGCCACCCCGGCCGTAGTTGTCCTTGGGGTAGCCGTCGTTGTCCAGCCCAAGCAGGCGGGCCTTGCCGGCGCGACCGCCGCCACTGTCCAGCTTGAGTCCCATATAGGCGTGGGCATCCACCCCGACGCCGATCAGGCCCTGGGTAAAGCCTGACTGCAAGGTGCCCATCAGGCCGTAGGCCCACTCTTCGGCATAGCCATTGCGATCGGAGCGCGATTTATAGGCATTGCGTGCGCCGCTGTTGCTGGCTCCGTGGCGATACTCACGGCTGTCGTAGACCGTACGGTTGACTACACTCCAGGTGCTGTCTTCAATAAAGCCCTTGGCTTGCTCCTGGGCCGACTCCGCCACGGCCAGGGGGCTGGCGAGGGCGATCAGGATCGCGGAGCGCGTACCCACGGCACTCATTTCGCCACCTGCTGCTGTTGCAGTGCAGCAGTCAAACGGTCCAGTGCGCGTTTGGGTAACGTGGCGGGCAGCACCGGGGGCTCGGCAGAAGGTTCGCCCACCTGAATCAGCATGACCATGCCCATGGCCAGGTGCGGGGTGCATTGAATGCCGTAGAGGCCGGGCACGCTGAAGGTTTGCTCTACCTCCTGGTTGATCTTGCCCTTGAACGGTTGCGCACCTTCAGGCAGCAGTCCGGGCAGTGTGGCCGCATTGTGGCCGCTTTGTGTGGGGATGAACCTGACCGTGTCGCCGGGGGCGATCTGCAGGTAATCCGGTTCATAGACCATACCGGCCGTGGCACTGCGGGTGAGCATTTTCACTTCGTGGGTTTGTGCCAGTGCCGAAGTACAGAGCAGGGCAGTGGTCAGCAGCAGGGTAAGGGATGAAATACGCATGGGTGGCTCTCTTAAATAGTATTCAAACGCACATACGCAGGATCTGCGCGCCGTCAAAAGGGTCAGTCAGGTAATGCGCCTGTACCCCGAATGTGCTCTGCAGCCGTTGCGTGGTCAGGACTTCAAGGGGTTTACCAAGCGCCATCAAGCGGCCACGTTCAAGAATCGCCAGGCGATCACAGCTCAGGGCCTGATTGAGGTCGTGCATGGCGATCAGGGTGGTCACGGGCAGGGCATGTATGGTTTTTAATATGGCCAGCTGATGCTGGATATCCAGATGATTGGCGGGCTCATCCAGCAACAGGATTTGCGGGCGCTGGGCCAGGGCCCGGGCGATATGCACGCGTTGTCGCTCACCACCCGAGAGCCCGCGCCAGGTACGGTTGCGCAGATGCGTAGCATCCACATCGGCCAGTGCCTGCTCGACAATGGCCGTGTCCCCGGCTGACCACGGGCTTAGCGCCGACAGCCAGGGTGTACGGCCCAGCGCGACGGCATCAAAAACGCCAATGCTGTCGTGGGTGTCGGCATGCTGCTCGACCACCGCCAGGGTTTGCGCAATGTTGCGCTGGCTCATTTTGCGCAGCGCTTGCCCGTGCAGTAAAACCTGGCCCTGGCCGGGCACCCGCAGGTTGGCCAGCAGCTTGAGCAATGTGGACTTGCCGGAGCCGTTGGGCCCGACTATCCCCAGGGTTTCGCCGCGCTGCACACTGAGGGTGATGCCCTGCAACAGCTGGGCATCACCCACGCGGTAACTCAGGTTGCTACAACTCAGTACCGTCATCGTGCATGTCTCCGGCCGATCAGGATCAGCGCAAATACGGGCGCGCCCACCAGGGCAGTGACCACGCCGACGGGAATCACCTGGCCTTTTATCAAGGTGCGTGACAGCACATCGGCGGCAATCAGGAACAAGGCCCCGCCCAGGGCGCTGACGGGCAGCAGGCGGCCATGCCCGGTACCGGCCAGCAAGCGCACGGCGTGGGGAATGACCAGCCCGACAAAACCGATGGAGCCTACAATCGACACCATCACCGCCGTCACCAGCGCCGCACAACTGATCAGCAATAGCTGCACCCGGCGCACCGGGATACCCAATGAGGCCGCAGAGTCCGCACCAAAGGTGAATGCATCCAGCGCCCGTCGATGCCACAGGCACACCACCAGCCCCAGCACCGCTACAGGCACTGCCAGCCATACCGAAGGCCAGCGCACGCCACTGAGATTGCCCAGCAACCAGAACATGATCCCGCGAGCCTGCTCGGAACTGGCCGATTTGGTGATCAGGAAGGCAGTGATTGCGTTGAACAACTGAGAACCGGCAATGCCTGCCAGGATGATCTGGGCACTTACACCGGAGGGCCCGCTGGCCCGTGCCAGCAGAATAACCAGGGCAAAGGCGCAAATCGCCCCGGCAAAGGCCCCGGCCGACAGTGAAATGGCCCCGGCGCCCAGGCCAAGCACCGCGACCACAACGGCACCTGTGGACGCTCCGGCCGAAATGCCCAGCAGGTAGGGGTCGGCCAGCGGGTTGCGCAGCAAGGACTGCAATACCACGCCGCAGATGGCCAGCCCCGCACCGCAGGCCGCGGCCACCAGGGCTCGGGTCAGGCGATAGTTCCAGACAATGCCTTCGTCGATCGGGTCCAGTGCATGCCCGGCGCCCCACAGTTTGTTGGCCAGTACCTGCAGCACCACATCGGGTGCGATCGGAGTTTCACCGATAGCGACCCCGGCGAGTACAGCCAGCAGCAGTGCTGTACAGGCGGCGAAGGCAGTGATCAACCGTGCAGTCATTTAGGCAGGTCGTGGCGGCTGATCGCAGTTGCGAGTGTTTCGATGCCGTCGAACAGGCGCAGGCTGGCCTGCATCCCGTGGGCATCGAGGACAATGATGCGGTTGTTTTTCACGGCATCCATATTGCGGGTTACCGGGTCGGTACGCAGGAATTCAAGTTTTTTCTCGACGTCATCCGCCGGGAAGCGTCGGCGATCCATGCGCGCGATGACCAAAAATGTCGGGTTGGCCTTGGCCAGGGTTTCCCAGCCGACAGTTGGCCATTCTTCATCGGACTCCACCACATTGCGCACGCCCAGGGTGTTGAGCATAAAGTCGGGGATACCCTTGCGCCCGGCAACATATGGGTCGATATCCATGTCCGCACTGGAGAACCAGAACAGCGCACTGGTGGCGCTCAGGTCCTTGCCCTTGAGCGAGGCAATGGATTTTTCCAGGCTCGCCTTGAGCTGGTTGTTCAGTTGTTCACCGCGCGCCTGCACATCGAAGATCTCTGCCAGCTGGCTGATGCTCTTGTAGACAGTGTCGATACTGAATGGCTGCATGCGCGTGCCGTCGGCGCCAACCAGGTTGTCTTTGCCCTCGCAGTCAGAAGGCATCAGGTAAGTCGGTATCTTCAGTTCGTGAAACTGCTCGCGGGTGCCCACCACACCCTGCGGCCCCACCATCCACTCCAGCTGCACGACCACCAGCTCCGGGCGTTTCCCAATGACGGCTTCAAAGCTCGGGTCATTGTCGGCCAGGCGCTCAACCTTGTCGTTCTGTGCCTTGTATTGCACGGGGACATCGTTGAACCACAAAGAAGTACCCACCAGCCTGTCACCAAGGCCCAGGGCATAGAGCATTTCGGTGCCGGCCTGGCCAATGGTTACCGCGCTTTTGGGGGCATGCTCAAACGTCAGCGGGGTGGCGCAGTTCTGCAGGGCCAGGGGGTATTGCGTGGGGGTCGCATGGGCCAGGGCCGGCAAGGCCAGCGTGACCATGAGCGTAACAACGCGGTGCAACAGCATGATGCAATCTCCATTTGATCGTACACGGGGCACAGGTGCACGGACGGGAATGCATCATCGGGTACTGCTGCAGCAACAGTACAAAGCAGGATGCCTCCCCGGACACCCCGCCGGTTAGTGTGTGGACTTTGCCGGCAGGTCTCCTGACTGATGGGTCATCGCTTGCTCCAGCCTTCCCGGGGGGTATCCCAGTGGCAATCTTGGAGCAGGCTCGTCATCTACAGTTGCGGGGGCAGTTCCGTTGGGTGCTGTAAAAGCACTGCGGATTCCCTTTTAACCCCCCGTTAGGGGGGACCGGCGGCGGGATGATAATCGATCCTGTTTGCTAAAGGGGGCCGCCGTCAGAATCAGAAATACTTGAGCCAGGTGATATCCCGCCGGCGGGCTTTCAAGTTGGCGAACCAGCGCACCGGCAAATACAACGAAATGGCCAGCAGCACGGCCGTTAACCACACCGCCCCGATACTGTCGAAACCGAAATAGTTGCCCTGATTCAAGCCAAACAGGGCAACACTGGCCAGGTACAGCACTTTGAGTGCATACAGATGCAACAGATAGAAAAACATCGGGGCTGCGCCAAACACGGCCAGGGTGCTGATCCACTTGCGCTGTTGTGCCCGCTCAAACGTCAGCAACAGCAACAGGCCCACTCCCAGGGTCAAGGCGAGAAACAACAGCGAAGGCGGGTATTTAGTGATATTGAAAAAACTCATCACGCTGTGCATGGCGGAGTCATGGCTTGCCCAGGGGGCTTCGCCATAGCCATTGAACAAACGCAGCAGCATAAAGCCGAGCAGGGCGCCACTGCCCGCCAGCAACAGATAGCGCTGGCGCAGGGCTGGCGGGGTGGAGCGGGTGAACCAGGGGCCCAGGCAATAACCCAGAGCAATCACGCCGATCCACGGCAACACCGGATAGGACGTGCGCATGCGCAAGCTGTCGCCCACTTCAATCCAGCCGCGATCATGCAAAATCGCCCAGGGCACATGCATCATCGAGCCCGCCGCAAAATGCAGGTTATCCAGCAGATTGTGCCCGGCGATGATTCCCAGGCCAAGTATCAGCAAGACCGGGCGTGGCAGCCACACCAGGGCGGCAAGGGCGATCATGCTGACGCCAATGGCCCAGATGACCTGCATGTAGATCACCGACGGCGGCAACTGGAAAGTCCAGGCGAAGTTGACCAGAGTGAACTCCAGCAGCACCAGAAACAGCCCGCGCTTGAACAGGAACGCCGAAACATCGCGTTTGCCCTGATACTTTTCGCCATACAGATACGCCGACAGACCGGTCAGCAAGACAAACACCGGCGCACACAGATGGGCCAGGGTACGGCTGAAGAACAGTGCAGGGTCGGTGATCTCGATATTCATCGGGTCGGCTACTTGCCGGTGCAGGAAGAATGTCTCGCGCACGTGGTCCAGCAGCATAAAGAGGATAACCAGGCCCCGCAGGGCATCGATGGACAGCAGGCGCTGATTCAAGGGGGGAGTAGGGAGGGTCATTGAAGGGTCGCTGGCAAGGGAATGTTATAAAGTACTGATACTGTATAACATTCCCTGTTTCGCTGTCACCCCTTTGAGAAACACTCTCAAAGCTGGATATGTCTAGCGCAGCACTTTCACCCAGGCCATCAGCAATGCCGAAGACAGCACCCCGGCCGTCATAAAGATATACGCCGCCCCCGGATTGCCGGTAAGGCCGATCAGGTAGCCCACGATCCAGGAGCCGACAAAGGCCCCCAGGGCGCCACAGGCATTGATCAGGCCAATGGCTCCGCCGAACACGTTCGAAGGAATAATCTCCGGTATCAGTGCGAAAAAAGGCCCATAAGGTGCGTAAAGTGCAGCACCGGCAATAGTCAGCAAAGCAAACGACAACCAGAAATGTGAAGACCCGAGCAGGAACGAGCAGAAGAAGGCCAGCGCCCCCAGGGCCAGCAGCGGCCAGATGAAGGGTTTGCGCTGCTGGGTTTTGTCCGAAGCCCAGGACACAGCCAGCATCGTCGCTACCGCTGCGACATAAGGAACTGCGCTTAGCCAGCCAACTGTCACGATGTCCGCCGCCGCTGCCTGTTTGATAATGCTCGGCAGCCACATGATAAAACCGTACACGCCAATGCTCCACAGCGCATGCACACAGCACAACTGGATCACCACAGGGCTGGTAAACGCCTGACGGTAATTGCGCACTTGTTGCATGCCTTTCTGTTCATCAGCCAGGGTCGCCGCCAGTCGGGCTTTTTCCTGTGGCGTCAACCAGTTCACCTGTTCAGGCCTGTCTCGCGCCATGCGCCACCAGACGAAGGCCCAGAGCACCGCTGGCGCGCCTTCAATGATGAACATTTCGCGCCAGCCCCAGGCCTGGATCAGGTAGCCGGACAGTACCGACATCCACAATACGGTCACCGGGTTGCCCAGCACCAGGAAGGTATTGGCCCGCGAGCGCTCTTTGCGGGTGAACCAGTTGCTGATGAAAATCAGCATGGCCGGCATCACGGCCGCTTCGACAATGCCCAGGGAAACCCGAATAAACATCAGCATCGGGATATTGGTCACCAACCCCGTGGCCATGGCGCAAAAGCCCCACAGGATCAGGCTCCAGAACACCAGTTTGCGCACGCTGTACTTCTGCGCGTAGATCGCCCCCGGTACCTGGAAGAAAAAGTAACCGAGAAAAAACAGCGCACCGATCAGCGAGGACATGCCCTTGGTGATGCCCAGGTCCTGCTCGATGCCCGCCGCACTGGCAAAGCCGTAGTTGGCCCGGTCCAGGTAGGCCAGGCTGTAAGTAATGAATATCAGCGGGATCAGATACAGCCAGCGTTTGGTCGCGAAGCCCTGGGTCTTGACCTGCGCACTGCCGATCTCGCTCAAGGGCAGTGCTGGTTCTTTAAGCGTGCTCATGGGGTGTTCCTTGTTATTGTTTTTCAGGTGCGGGTCAAACAACGCTGGTCAGGCCCCCGTCCACAAACAGGGTTTGCCCGTTGATAAAGTCCGAAGCCGGCGAAGCCAGGAACACCGCGGCTCCGCACAGCTCATCAACCCGGCCCCAGCGGCCAGCCGGGGTGCGCTTGCACAGCCACTCGGAAAACTCCTGGTTATCGACCAGGGCGCGATTCATTTCGGTGGCAAAATAGCCCGGGGCCAGGCCATTGGCCTGGATGCCATGCCGTGCCCACTCGGCGCACATGCCTTTGGTGAGCATCTTCACTGCGCCTTTGGAGGCGGCATAAGGGGCGATGGTCGGGCGTGCCAGCTGGCTTTGCACCGAGCAGATATTGATGATCTTGCCGCGACCGCGGGCGATCATGTGCCGCGCAACAGCTTGGGAAACATGGAACACACCGTCCAGGTTGGTGCGCATCACGTCGTGCCAGTCGCTGGCGCTGAAGTCCTCCAGTGGCGCACGACGCTGGATGCCGGCGTTGTTGACCAGAATATCGATGGCCCCGACATCGCTCTCAAAGGTGTTGATCGCGGCTAGCAATTGCTCGCGGTCGGTCACATCGAAGGCCACGGATTCAGCCTTCAGCCCTTCGTCGCGCAGTTGAGCGGCCACGGCACGAGATTTATCGATATTGCGAGTGTTGATCACCACCGTTGCGCCAGCTGCGCCCAGGCCGCGGGCCAGTTCAAGCCCGATACCCTGGCCTGATCCGGTGATCAGGGCCCGACGTCCCTCAAGCTTGAAGCTGTTGATATTGAATGACATGCTGTTCTCCACAAATGGCCGTTTATTATTTTCAGCGGCCTTGTGGTTACTTCACCTCAAGCTATAAGTGCAGTCCAATCGTCATTGCTGATCTCGTGATCAATATTCTTGATTAAGATATTGGAACGTACTGCAGTGAGGGCTTGTCCATAAAGCCTGTACTCCCATACGTTGAGGTGAACATGCGCAGCTTGATTTCTGCATCAATAATGGCCGGTCTTTTGTGCGCCATGCCTTACGCAGCACAGGCTGATGACGACAAACCCGGGGACTGCAAGCCGGGGCAGATACTGGCTGAGTCCATGGACCTGAGCAGTTGCTATGGCAACGGCGACAAGGCGCCTGATCAATTCATCCGGGACGCGGAGGCGATCAAGGACTGGCACGCCCGGGGCCTGCCAAAACCTGATGAACATGAACAGTGGGTGCAAATCAGCGGCCACTATGTGCTGGTCAATCGCGTCAATGCGGTAATCAAGGAGATCCGCACCAAAGACGCCAGAGTCCTGAGTAAATAACGGCTGGATCCCGGACCAGTCAGCTCCCACCGATTGCGCTGCTGGCAATCAGGGTGGGAGCGAGCTTGCTCGCGATGATGTCACGCCGATCAGCTTTAACCCGCAGCGCGGCCATGGGCTGCCGTGGCCAGTTGCCCGGTGTCGACCCGTACGAAAATCGAATCGCCCACCGCCGTCAGCACATCCCCGGCATAGACCTCGCATATAATCCGCGTTTTACGCCCCACGTCGCCTTCCACCCGGGCCCGCAAGGTCAGCGGCACGCCCATGGGCGTCGGTTTGATAAATTTGATTCCCAGGTTGCCCGTGACGCAATTGATCCGCGGCAGGCTGGCCGCATCGCGCTGCTCCATGCGGTAGTGATAAGCCATGGCCGTCCAGTTCGAATGGCAGTCCACCAGCATGGCGATCATGCCGCCGTATACCAGTTCGGGCCAACCGCAATATTTGGGGTCCGGCAGGTGTTCGGCGATCACATGCACACCGTCTGCGTGCCAGTAACTCTTGATATGCAAGCCGTGAGGGTTGTGGCTGCCGCAGCCATAACAGACTCCATCGGGGGCTGCGGTGTCTTGCAGAGAGGTCGTTAGCCGGGACATATCATATTCATCCTCAAGGACCCGCCGACTTGTCGTGGCGGGCAATGTTCACAGCCAGCCGGGCTGTTGGAAAAGGTCTAAACCGGCGTCCGATTGCTGAGCAAAATCTTGCCGCTGGCCTCGGCAATCTGCTCGCCGCGCTGGTTGCTGCAATAGCCGCTGAGTACCGCAATACCGCCATTGCTGCGGGGTTTGTCGAGGGTTTCGGTAATGGTCCATTCGACACTCAGGGTGTCGCCTGCAAACACCGGAGCGATAAACCGGCAGTTATGCTCAAGGTAGGCCACGGCGGTGCCGTAGAAGTACATGCCGATGGAAGCAGACATGAAGGCGCTGGTCATTGGCCCATGCAGGATCGGTCGACCGAAACGGCTGCTGGCACAAAATTGGGCATCGCTGTGCAACGGGTTGAAGTCACCAAACATGCCGCAGGCACGGCTGATGTGTGACGCATCGATGGTCAGCGACTGGCCAAACGTTTCGCCCCGGGTAATTTCGTCGAAAGCCTTTCCTAGAAAATTCATGCTTGCAGCTCCATCGCAGTACGTTGTTCTTCCAGTTCGCGCAGGGCCTTGCGAATGATTTTGCCCGTCGTGGTCATGGGCAGTTCGTCGAGGAATTCAATTTCACGGGGGTACTCATGGGCCGCCAGTTGTGCGCGAACATGCGCCTGCAGCTCGCGTATGGTGTTGTCGCTGGCGGCGTAGCCGTGGTTGAGGACGACAAACGCCTTGACCACCTCGGTACGAATCGGATCTTTCTTGCCGATAGCCGCCGCCATTTTCACCGCCGGATGCTTGATCAGGCAGTCTTCGATGGGGGTCGGTCCGATGCGATAGCCTGCGCTGGTGATGACGTCATCGTTGCGTCCAAGGAAGAAGATATAGCCATCCTCATCCATCGAGCCCTTGTCGCCCGTCACCAGCCAGCCGTTGAGGTATTTCTCGGCAGTGGCCTGGCTGTTTTCCCAATAGCGCAGCATCTGGCTGCCGTTGGGCGTGGCCACGGCAATATGCCCTGAACCACCTGTGGGCACGGGCACGCCATAGTCGTCGACGATGGCCACGTCAAACCCCTCGACCGCGCGGCCAATGGCATGGGGGCGGTAGATCCCCTGGCTGGCGCAGGAGGACACCACCAGATTGCATTCGGTCTGGCCATAAAATTCATTGATGCGCACGCCCAGCGCCTGGTCGCCCCAGGCCAACAGTTCATCACCCAGTGACTCGCCACCACTGGCAACCGACCGCAGCGCGAGATGCCAGCGCTGCTGCGGGTTTTCGACAGGGCGTAACAGCTTGAGGGCGGTGGGCGGGAAGAAGACATTTTTAATCTGCAATGCTTCAATCAGGGCAAATACGTCTTCAGGCACAAACTTGTCAGCGCGGTGGGCCACCACCGGCACGCCGTGATACCAGGCAGGTAGCAGCACATCGAGCAACCCGCCAATCCATGCCCAGTCTGCCGGGGTCCACATCCGGTCACCGGGCTGGGGGAAGTCGTCGTGTGAACTGCGCACGCCGGGCAAATGCCCGAGCAACACGCGATGGGCATGCAAAGCGCCTTTAGGATGGCCGGTGGTGCCGGAGGTGTAGATGATCAGTGCCGGATCCTCGGCCGCCGTATCGAGGGTCTCGAACTGGTCACTGTGGCACTGCAGTTGCTCATGGTAATCAAGCACGTCATTACGATGCGCGGGTGCATCGATAACGTAGCACAGATGTAAGTGGGCAAGGCCGGCACGAATTCCGTCGATCTTCTGCAGGCCGTTGGCGTCGGTGATCAGCGCACGCATTGAACAGTTCGAAGCGCGATGTTCGATGGCGTCCGCACCGAACAGCTTGAACAGCGGAACCGCAATGGCGCCCAGCTTGTACAGCGCGATATGAGCGGTGCCGGCCTCCAGGCCTTGAGGGAGCATGATCCCGACCCTGTCACCTGCGTTGATACCTTGTGTGCGCAAACTGTTGGCCAGGCGGTTGGCCTGTTGTTGCAAGGCCAAAAAGCTGTGGTATTGAACCGTGCCATCGGCATTTTTCTGGATGATCGCAATGCGTTCGGGGTCGTCAGCCCAGCGGTCACAGCAAGCCCGGGCAATATTGAAACGCTGCGAAGCATCCCGTTGCGGGTCGCTGGGAGAGAGAGGTGCCGTGTTCATGGTCGAGTCCTTGTTGTTATGCGCCATGGTCAGAAGCTGCCGAACGTTGAACCCAGCACCATGACCACCAGCAAGGCGGTCATGGGCACAACGGTCGTCATCATGAAAATTTGCGGGTAGGACTGGCGGTGCGTAAGGTTACAAATTGCCAGTAAGGTGATCACCGCGCCCGAGTGGGGCAGGGTGTCCAGGCCGCCGGCAGCAATGGTAGCGACCCGGTGAAACAGGTCGGGGCTGATGCCCGCGGCTTCGATCATGCGCAGATAGTCCGCGCCCAGGGTGCGGAAGGCGATGCTCAGGCCTCCGGACGAGGAGCCGGTAATGCCTGCCAGCACGTTCATGCTGAGCACGGCCGAAATCAGCGGATGCTCCGGCGAGACATTGAGGATGGTGTCCTTGATCAGCGCAAATCCGGCCATACCGGCGATCACCGCGCCATAGGCCACTTCCGAAGCTGTGTTGAAGATCGGCAGCAGGGCGCCGATGGTGCCCTTGTTGAGGGTGACCGTCAGGTTGTCCCAGCGGCGCCAGTTGAGCAGGATCACAAATACGATTGCGCACATCAGGGCCAACAGCACGGACCACAGCCCTATGACGCTCACCGGGTCGATATTGCCAAAGCGCTCTTCACGCAAAACGCTGAGGTCCAGGGCAGGCAGGATCCAGTAGCTGAACGCCGCGTTCAGGCCGATCACCACGATTATCGGCAGCAGGGCTACGAGCAGTCCGGGTTTTTTTATGCTGGCATTCGACGCTATTTCGTCGTCATGGGGGCCGTAGCCTTCACCCTTGGCCATGGCCTTGCGGGCTCGCGATTGCAGCATCCAGCTGCCCATCCACAGCATGACGATCGACGCGATGATGCCCAGACCCGGAGCGGCGAAGGTGGTGGTGCCCAGATAAGCCGTGGGAATCGAGTTCTGTATCGACGGTGCGCCAGGCAGCGCGGTCATGGTGAAGGTAAAGGCCCCCAGCGCGATGGCCGCTGGCATATAGCGTTTTGGCGTGCCGGACTCACGAAAAATTGCCGCCCCGATCGGGTATACGGCAAAGGCCACCACAAACAGCGATACGCCACCGTAGGTCAGCAGCGCACAGGCCAGCACTACGGTGAGAATTGCATGGCGATGGCCGAGTTTGCGCATAAACCAGTCAGCGATGGTATGCGCTGCTCCGGAGTCGGCGACCAGCTTGCCGAACAGGGCACCGAGTATGAACAGGGGGAAAAACTTGATCACATAGAGCCCCAGCTCCTTCATGAACAGCTGGGTAAAGGTGGGCATGATATCTGCGGCTGCCCCGCTGAGAAGAACGGCCAGCGCAGCCATCAACGGCGCCAGGATCAAAACCGTCACGCCCCGGTAGGCGAAAAACATCAACAACAGAAGGGATATCAGTATCGCCATCGTGCTCATGGGTGGCTCTCTTATAATTATTGTTTTGGCTTGTTTTTGCGCTTACGTTTACGTTTGCGTCAACCTAGAGCACGTATGCGACCCTGTCAACCTTGACCCCTGTATTCATCCGCCGCGCGGATCTGTCGAGGGTCGTGCAGCCTGGAGGTGATGGCTGGAACCGATAAACATATACATCGCCGGCACCATGAACAGCGTCAGCAGGGTGCCGATGGACAGCCCGGCGAAGATCACCAGCCCCATGTCATGGCGCCCTGCAGCCCCGGCACCGGAAGCCCAGACCAGCGGCACCACGCCCAGTACCATCGCGGCCGTGGTCATCAGGATCGGCCGCAGACGCACGCCGGCGGCTTCCTCAATGGCCTCACGCTTGCTGCGGCCTGCGCGTTGCAGTTCATTGGCAAATTGCACGATCAGGATCCCGTGCTTGGTGACCAGCCCCAGCAGCGTCACCAGGCCCACCTGGGTGTACACATTGATCGAAGCAAAGCCCATGGTAATAAAGGCCAGCGCACCAAACAGTGCCGGCGGCACCGAGAACAGAATGACCACCGGATCGCGGAAGCTTTCGAACTGGAAGGCCAGGGCCAGGTAGACGATTAATATCGAGAACAGCAGCAAGCCGACAAAGCCGCCGGACTCTTGCATGAACTGACGCGACTCGCCGGAAAAGTCCGAGGTGTAACCCGAGGGCGCAATGTCGCTCAGGATAGTGTTGAGCCTGGCCAGCAACTCGCCCTGGGCCACACCGCTGACGCCCGAGAGGGTCGCCGAGTTCAACTGCTGGAAGTGATTGATCGACTCGGGTTGTGTCGAGGTCTCGATATGCGCCGCCGTGCGCGCCGGGATCATCACACCGGCGGGCGTACGGATGTAGTAATCGAGAATCTGCTCGGGGTTGAGCCGGTCAACCTGCAGTACTTGCGGGATGACTTTGTATGAGCGCCCGGCGGTCGAGAAGTAATTGACGTAGTTGCCACCCAATGCAGCTGACAGGGCTGCGCCGACATCTGCCTGGGTCATGCCCAGTGCGGCAATTTTTTCCCGGTCGACCACCAGTCTGGCCTGCGGTTTGTCCAGTTTCAGGTCCATGTCGGCAAACCAGAACAGCTGTTGCTTCTGGGCTTCGGCCATCACGGCCTGAGCCACTTCATTGAGGTTTTCTACCGAGTCGGTGGTGGTGATCACAAACTGCACCGGCAATCCCTGGGCGCCCGGTAACGAAGGCAATGGGAAGGCAGCGACGGTGGCCCCCGGCACCTGGTTCCATTTTTGCTGAAGATCGAAGATCAGCTCGGCCTGGGAGCGTGTGCGCTCGCTCCAGGGCTTGAGCAAGACCCCGCCCAGGCCCTGATTGAGGGCGGGCAGCCCGGTCAGCTGGAACATCTGCGCGTATTCAGGCTCCTTGCTGGCGATCTGAAACGCCTGGTCGGCAATGCGCTCCATCTGTTGCGGTGCAGCTGTGGGCGGGCCTTTGATCATCATGAACACCAGCCCTTGGTCTTCGGTCGGTGACAGTTCGCTTTTGGCGGTCATGCCACTGGCGGCGACCAGTACAAACAGGACAAAGCCAAAGGTCACCAGCACCGGCCAGATATCCAGACCGGCTGACAAAACGCGATGGTAACGCCCGCGCAGCCAGTCAAAACACTGATCGAGCCGGCGCGCGAAGCGACCTTCATCCTGCCCGGGTTGCAACAGCCGGGAGGTCATCATCGGTGACAGCGTCAAGGCCACCACTGCCGATACCGTTACCGCACCGGCCAGGGAAAAACAGAACTCCTTGAACAGTGCCCCCGTCAAGCCGCTGCGCAGCCCGATCGGCACATAGGCGGCAATCAGCACCACCGTCATCGCGATGATCGGGCCGCCCAGTTCACGCGCCGCCATCAACGCGGCTTCAAATACACTTTTGCCTTGTTCCTTGATATGCCGGTCGACGTTTTCCACCACGATAATCGCGTCGTCCACCACCAGACCAATGGCCAGAACCAATGCAAGCAAGGTCAGCAGGTTGATCGAGTAACCCAGCAGATACATGACAAAGAAGGTGCCGACCAGCGACAGCGGTATCGCCACCAGTGGCACTATCACCGCGCGGAATGAGCCGAGGAACAGGTAGATGACCACCGACACTATGACCATTGCTTCCACCAGGGTCTTGACCACCTCGACAATCGAAGTATTGATGAACGCCGTGGAGTCATAAACGATTTCGCCGCGCACGCCTGCAGGCAATTGCGCTTGCAGTTCGGGGAAGGCGTCGCGCACGCTGCTGGCAACGCTGAGGATATTGGCATTGGGCGCGGCTTTGATACCGACAAACACCGAACGTTTGCCGGAAAACGCCACGCTGCTGTCGTAGCTTTCTGCACCCAGGGTCACCGTGGCGACATCTTCCAGGTACACCAGGGCATAGTCGTTGTTCTTGATCACCAGCCGCTTGAATTCATCTACCGTGTGCAAGTCGGTTCCGGCCGTCAGGTCTACCGTGACCATTTGCCCGCGGGTTGAACCCACGGCAGACAGGTAGTTGTTGTTGGCCAGCGCCGCGACTACGTCCTGGGCGGTGACGTTATGGGCCGCCAGTTTGTCCGGGTCCAGCCAGGCACGCAGGGCGAACTGGCGCCCACCGAGGATTTCTGCGGTTTGCACGCCCTGGATCGAGTCGAGCTTGGGTTTGACCACCCGCACCAGATAATCGGTGATGTTATTGGTGGGCAGGGTGTCGCTGTAGAACCCCAGGTACATGGCATCCGTGGTTTGCCCCACCGCAACCGACAGCACCGGTTCCTGGGCCTGGGCCGGTAGCTGGTTCTTGACCGAGTTGACCTGGGTGTTGATCTCGGTCAGGGCCTTGCTGGCGTCGAAGTTCAGCCGCAGCGTGGCGGTAATGGTCGAGACCCCGGTAATACTCGACGAAGACAGATAATCGATGCCCTGGGCCTGGGCGATCGCCGACTCCAGTGGCTGGGTGATAAACCCGGCAACTGTGGCTGCATCGGCGCCGTAGTAGGCGGTGGTAATAGTGACCACCGCATTTTCGGTTCGCGGCCATTGGTTGACCGGCAATTCGAAGATCGAACGTAGCCCCAGGATCAGGATAAACAGCGAAACCACTACGGCCCAGACCGGGCGCTGGATAAAGGTATCGGTGAGCTTCATGGGTCACCTTTAATGTTCTTGAGGCGTTGGCGCCGCATCGTTGAGCGGCGCAGCACTGTTGTCGATCTGCACCGGCGAGCCATTTTTGAGTTTCATCTGACCACTGGTGATCAACAGGTCGCCTTCCTTCACACCGGACAGGATGGCGACCTGATCGCCACGGGTCGGTCCGGTCTTGATAAAGGTCTGTTGCGCCGTGAGAACGTCTTCACCCTTGTCGTTCTTGCTCGACAGCGCGATAAAAACGGTGGTGCCGTAGGGGTTATAGGTGACGGCTGTCTGTGGCACGGTCAGGTAGCGCAGCACCGCCCCCGAGTCGACAACTGCGCGGGCAAACATGCCGGGCACCAGGTTTTTCCCGGGGTTGGCAACGCTGGCTTCGACCGTGACGTTACGCGTGGTCGGGTCGAAGCGGGTGTCTATGGTGCTGACGCGCCCCGTGAATGTCTGGTTGGAGAGGCCGTCGGCGGTCACCGATACTTTTTGGCCGACAGCAATGGCTTCCAGTTGGGTCTGGGGCACGTTGAAGTCGATATAGATGGGGTCGAAGGTTTGCAACGTGGCGATTTTGTCACCGGGGTTGAGGTATTGCCCGGGGTTGACAGCGGTAATGCCTATACGCCCGGCAAAGGGCGCACGAATGGTTTTTTGCGCCACCAGCGCCCGCTGCTGTTCTGCGGCGGCCAGTTTGGCTTTGAGGTCTGCGTTGTCGGTGTCCACTTGCGCCTGGGACACGGCGTTGACCGCCAGTTGTGCGCGGTCACGCTTGAGGACGATGGCGGCCAGGTCCGCCGTGGCTTCCAGCGAATGGAGCAGGGCGATGTCCGAATCAGCATTCAATTGAACCAGCAGCGCCTGTGCTGCCACTTCCTGGCCCGGTGTAAAACCGATGCTGCGCACAATGCCGCCCGCTTCGGTGGTCACATCGACCCCGCGCACGGCTTTTATCGAGCCCACGGCGGTCACCGTCGGCTGCCAGTCGTCGAACGGTACTTGCATGGCGGTGACGACGGCGGCGGGCAAGGGCTGCTTTGCCTGGGCAATCATGGCTGAGATCTGCGCGAACTTGACCCCGGCGATGATCGTGACAATCACCAGCACCACCCCGATCATGATAAGCATCGGCCGCCACAGCCTGCGCCTTGCAGTGGGTTGCGCGAGTGAGTCGTTGTTGACGTCAGCCATGGTTGTTCTCGCTGTTTCAATGGTATTCAGTCGAGCCGCGTGGGTTTGGCGGGCGCGGTCTTGTTGTGACTCGGCATGAATTCTTGCCAGGTCGGCAAGCCGAATCGGTCAGGGCGGCCCTGGGGGTCAGGGTCGCTGCGGTTCCACCAGCCGCCGCCCAGAGCCTGGAACAGCGCTGCGGTATCGCTGTAGCGCACGGCCTGGGCCTGGACCCGGGTGAGCACGGTGTTCTGGTAGGTTTGCTGCGCCGTGAGCAAGTTGATATAAGCCACCGCTCCCAGGCGATACTGCGCCTGCACCAGGGCAAGGCTGGCCTGGGCGGACTGCTCCGCAGCCACTTGCTGCTTGAGCGCCTCGGCATCGGCCTCCAGCGCCCTGAGCGCGTTGGCCACATCCTGGAATGCGGCAAGCACCGTACCGCGGTACTGCGCCGCCGACTGGTCATACGCCGCAACCGCCGCCCGTTTTCGGTGTTCAAGCGCACCAGCATCGAACAGCGGTTGGGCAATTGCCCCGGCCAGGCTCCATACACCCGAGCCTGCGGAAAACAGCGTGCTGCCGCTGGCTACCGTGGAACCCAATGAACCGGTAATGCTGAACTGTGGCAACTGATTGGCCACCGCCACGCCAATATTGGCACTGGCCTCATGCAGTTGCGCCTGAGCGGAGCGCACATCCGGACGCTGTTCGACGATTGCCGAGGGCAGACTCACTGGCAATTCTTGCGGCAGATGCAGGGACGCCAGGTTGAAACGCTCGCCCTTGTCCTGATTGGGGAACCTGCCCAGGTAGGCCATCAACTGGTTCCGGGTTTGCGCCAACTGCTTTTGCAAGGGCGCCAGAGTAGCGCGGGTTTGCGCCAGGGCAGTTTGCTGGGTCAATACATCGGTATCGGCAATGGCACCGAGGCGCCGCTGCGCCTGCAGCAGGTCGAGCTGGTCGCTCTGTAGCTGGATGATTTGCCCGGTCGCCGCAATCTGATCGCGCAGGGACGCCAGGCTGACGGCGGTATTGACCACATTGGTGGATAGCGTGAGGTAGGTGGCCTCAAGCTGAAAACGCTGGTACTCGGCTTGCGCCGTGGACGACTCGATCTGCCGGCGCGTACCGCCGAAGACATCCGGCGCATAGGACACGCTCAGTGACGCGGAGCTGAGTGTGAGAATCGGCGACGACGCCGTACCGGATGTGGTCCCGGAGACTTTCTGGCGGGTTTTCGACAAATTGCCGTTCAGGACGGGAAACAAGGAAGCCTGATCGACATACACCTGCTCATTGGCCTGGCGCAATGCTGCTTGCGCGGCGCTGATATCCGGGTTGGCGCGCAAGGCCTCTTCCACCAGGGCGTTCAATTCCGGCGAGCGGAACACTGTCCACCATTGCCCGGGTATATCCATGCCGGCAATCAGGCGTTGCGCAGCGCCGCCAGCGTCGATATCGGCCCGGGCGGTGGTCGTGAGGTTGTGCGTGGAGTAACCGGCATCCGCAGCGACTTCGGGACGAACAAAATCAGGCCCCAGGGTACAACCTGCGAGGGCAATGAACAGCAGACTCAGCGGCAAACACCGTTGCATCCGACAGCCCTCCTGAAAGGGCAGGTAGTGACGGGATTCAAGTCACGTTGGCAGTTGGACTGAACGTTAATCCAAGCGCGGGACAACCGCAACCAGAGGAAACCTTCGCCCTTGGCGGGGTGTACAGGTTACGGGGCCACTCTGACTTACTCGTCCACTTGGACGAGGCGCTTGCACGCAGGATCGGGCTAGCTTTCGCTCAGGGTGTTGTGCGGGCCCTTGTTCAGTTGAGGAGGCATCAATGAGTTGTGCAATTTCTTGCGCTGATGGTCTGGCAGCCCTGTTGCTTGAGCAGAAAGCCGCGTTCAACGCTCAGGGCGCAGTCAGCGCTGCGCAGCGCCGGGCGCGAATCCAGCGGGTAATCGACATACTGGTGGACCACCACCTGGCGCTGGCCGAGGCGATGGATGCCGACTTTGGCGGTCGCCCCCGGGGGTTCTCATTGATGAACGATGTGCTGGGGGCACTGGGCTCGCTCAAGCACGCCCGGGACCACCTCGAAAGCTGGATGCAGGATGAACCGCGACAGGTCTTCAGCCCCTATGACCAGCTCGGTGCCCAGGCATGGGTGATGTACCAGCCCAAGGGCACCGTGGGCATTCTGGGGACCTGGAACGCGCCGCTGTACACACTGCTCAGCCCGCTGGCTTCGGCGCTGGCGGCAGGTAACCGGGCGATCCTCAAGCCCTCGGAGGTGGTACCGCGCACTGCCGCGCTGGTTGCCAGGCTGTTTGCCGAACTGTTCGACCCGCTGGAAGTGGGGGTGGTCACCGGCGGCGCCGACCTGGCCCAGGCTTTTACTGCGCAACCCTTTGATCACCTGGTGTTTACCGGCAGTACCGCCGTGGCCCGCTCGGTGATGGGTAATGCAGCGCAAAATCTGGTGCCGGTGACACTGGAACTGGGCGGTAAATCGCCAGTGATCGTTGCCCGCAGCGCGGATCTCGCCACGGCGGCCTTTCGCATTGCTCTGTCCAAGACCACCAACAGCGGTCAGGTCTGCATCAACCCGGACCTGGTCTACGTTGCCCGTGAGCAGCTTGAGGCGTTTATCAATGCCTTTGCTGGCGCTTACCGCGGGTTCATCCCCGAGGTAAGCGACAACCCGGATGTAGTTGCCGTGGTCAACCCACAACATCTGGCCCGGGTGGAAAATCTGGTTGACCAGGCCCGTCAGGCCGGTGCCCGGGTGATAAGCCTGCCCTATGCGCAAGCGGTCGATATGCAAAACCGTCGGCGTCCGTTGCAACTGGTTATCGACCCGCCTCAAGACAGCCTGATCATGCACGAAGAGATCTTCGGCCCGGCCATGGTCGTGCTGCCCTACGACGAGGTCGACCAGGTGATTGCGCATATCAATGACCGGCCACGGCCACTGGCCCTCTACTACTTTGGCAACGATGCCCTTGAACAGCGTCATGTGCTGGAGCACACCCTGTCCGGTGGCGTCACCCTCAATGACGTGATGATGCATGCCGCCTTGCATGATGCTCCGTTCGGCGGTATCGGCGGCTCGGGCATGGGCCATTACCACGGCCGTGAAGGGTTCCTTGAATTCAGCCACCTGCGCACCGTACTCAAGGCACCCGACCACGATCCGCGCGGCGAATGGGGCTTGCTGCCGCCTTATAGCGAGCATTTCGAGGCGGCAATGCTGGCGCAGATCACTCGGGATTGATCCTGGCAGACGGTTGTTTTGTTCGTCCATACAGACGAAGCGGCGGGGCGCAGACAGCCTTAGAGTGAGCCGCACACAAGCACGTTTTCTAACAGTCTGGAGGCGCGTCCCCATGTTTGTCGATCTCACCCCTGAACAGCATGCATTGCGACTCAAGGTCCGGGACTATTTCCAGAACCTGATGACCCCCGAGCTGCGCCAGCAGATGCGCGGTACCGAAGGTGGCGAGCTGTTTCGCCGCACCATCGCGCAAATCGGTCGCGATGGCTGGCTGGCGGTAGGCTGGCCCAAGGCCTATGGCGGGCAGGGTTATGGCCCGACCGAGCAATTGATTTTCTTTGAAGAAGCCAATATCGCCGGCGCGCCACTGCCATTCGTGACCATCAGTACCGTTGGCCCGGCGCTGATGGCCCACGGCTCGGCGTTGCAAAAGGATAAATTCCTGCCAGGGATCGCCGCCGGGGACATCAACTTCGCCATCGGTTACTCCGAAGCCAGTGCTGGCAGCGATCTGGCGGTATTGAAAACCGCCGCGCGTGAAGATGCCGACGGTTTTGTGGTCAATGGCAGCAAGCTCTGGACCTCGGGCGCCGATGCGGCCGACTTCATCTGGCTGGCGGCCCGTACCGACCCCGAGCAGGCGCGTCACAAGGGCATTTCGATCCTGATTCTCGACACCCTTGCCCAAGGGTTTTCCAGCACCCTGATCCCGACCTCCGGCAACCCTACGGCGGCCACCTATTACGACAATGTGCGGGTGCCACGCAACATGCTGGTGGGTGAGCTGCATGGCGGCTGGAAACTGATTACGGCTCAGCTCAACCACGAACGCCTGGGCCTGGGGGCCTGGTCCGACAAAGTGGTCAGCCTGTTCAACCGCGTCTATCTGTGGGCACGTTGCGCCGATGAGCAGGGCCACCGCGCCACCGATGTGGCCTGGGTCAAGCGCGATCTGGCCGAGTGTTATGCCCGGCTTGAAGCCATGCGCCTGATCAATTTCCGGATTGCCGCCGACCTTGAACGCGACCGTGTGGACGTCGCACTGGCCTCGACCACCAAGGTCTACGGCTCGGAGTCGGCGATCGAGATCCTGCGCAAGCTGTCAGCCATCCTGGGTGCCAGTGGCCTGACCCGGGCCGGTTCGGCAGCGGCTTATCTGCTTGGCGAGCTGGAATATGAGGTGCGGGCATCGGTCAACCTGACCTTTGGCGGTGGCACCAATGAGATCCAGCGCGAGCTGATTGCCCAGTTCGGCCTGGGCATGCCGCGCACACAACGCTGAGTTACGCAGTGGCCCCAATATCGGAGATAAGGATGAACGATTTCAACAACGCAACCCTGCTGTCCAGTGCCGAACGCGCAGTTGTGCCACGGGAGCAGACGCAGGCAATTCTCGATTTGCGGGCCGCCGCCAGTGCCCGGATCAAACCGGCCGATCGCTACACCCTTGCCGATCGCCTCGAAGAGCAGGCGCAGCGTCACGGCGAACGGCCCTTTATCATTTATGGCGAACAGCGTCTCAGTTTCGCCCTGATCAATGCCCGCGCCGACCGTTTGGCCCATGTCCTGTATGCCCGCGGTCTGCGTCCGGGTGATGTCTGCGCCCTGGCGATGGAGAACCGCCCGGAGTTTTTCTGTTGCTGGTTCGCCCTGGCCAAGCTCGGCGTGGTGGCGGGTTTCGTCAATACCCAGGTCAGCGGCCGGCCACTGGTGCACGCGCTGCAGGCGATCGATGCCAAGGCCATGCTGGTCGGCGAAGAGGTGCTGGGCAATGTGCTTGCCACTCAAGGCTTGCCACCGCTGCCCTTATGGCTGGTAGCGGATACCGAGCAGCCATGGACCGGGGCCATGCCGTCACAGGTCGATACCGGACTGGCTCAAGCCCTGGCCACAGCCCCCGATACACCCTGGCCTCGTGAACTGCGTGCCGATCTGAGGGCCGAGAGCCCGTGCCTGCTGATCTTTACCTCGGGCACCACCGGCCTGCCGAAAGCGGCGCGCTATAGCCATATGCGCTGGATGTCGACCGGTGACATCATGGAAATCACCCTGCAAACCACCGCCCATGACGTGTTCTATTGCTGCTTGCCGCTGTATCACGGTGCAGCCGCCACGTCAGTGACGTCCACCGCGCTGAAAACCGGTGCAGCCATTGTGGTACGGCGCAAATTCAGTGTCCGTGAGTTCTGGAACGATGTGCGCAAGCATCATGTGAGCGTGTTCCAGTACATCGGTGAAATCTGCCGCTATCTGCTCAACCAGCCCGAGGTGGCCGGTGAACGTGACCACGGTCTGCGCTGCATGCTCGGCGCCGGGTTGACCCGCGAAAGCTGGCAGAACTGGCTGCGCCGTTTCGGGCCGATCCAAGTGTTTGAAGGCTGGGGCTCCACCGAGTCCAACACCAATGTGGTCAATGTCGACAATTATCTGGGGGCTTGCGGCCGTGTGCCGTACTGGGAAAAGAGCAACTTGCGCCTGGTGCGCTATGACGTTGAAACCGACAGCCACCCACGGGACGAAAATGGCTTCTACCAGCTGTGCGAGGAGGGCGAGGTGGGTGAGGCCCTGGGTTTTATCATCAACCATCCCGACATCGGCGGCGGGCGTTTCGAGGGTTATACCTCAGCCGAGGCGACTGCCAGCAAGATTCGTCGCAATGTGTTCAGCCAGGGCGATGCCTACTGGAGTTCAGGTGACCTGCTGCGTTTTGACAAGGACGGCTACCTGTATTTTATCGACCGCATTGGCGACACTTTCCGCTGGAAAAGTGAAAACGTTTCCACCCTTGAGGTGGCGGCTGCGCTGGGCGACTTCGAAGGCCTTGAGCTGATCAACATTTATGGCGTGCAAGTACCCGGGCAGGAGGGGCGCGCCGGTATGGCGGCGGTGTTGATGCAGCCGGGCCGCCGCTTCGACCCGCAGGCGTTCTATGCATTGACCGAAACGCGCTTGCCGCGTTACGCCGCCCCGGTGTTCGTACGGGTATCGGCAGCGGCTGACCTGACCAGTACCTTCAAGTTGCGCAAGGTCGACCTGCAACGTCAGGGCTATGCCCCTGCAGCATTCAGCGACCCGCTGTTTATCCGTGATGACAGCAGCCGCAGCTATGTGCCGTATAGCGCACAGGTGCTGGAGCGCATTGGCCTGGCCGCTTTTGTCGGGGACACCAGCCAGTGACCGGTCGGCCTGCGGGGCAGGTCTTCTGCACGATGCCCCGTATACCGTTTACAGCGACTGTCGGTAAACCTCAGTCAGGCACGACATAACAATAACAACGGGCAGGGCCCAGGCGGTGTCCCGTGAGGAGAGGGTGATGGATAATAGCGGCTTGAGTGTTCAGACCCTGGCAGACATGGGCTTGAACCTGACCGAGTATGACAGCCTTATCGGCGAGTTTTACGACGGCTCGCTGGAGCCCAGGCTGATGGCCAAGACCCTGCGCCATGTGCGCAATCTGTACCAGGCCAACTATGTCATCCTGATCTTGCGCGTCCCCGAGCAACCTGACCTGGGCCTGATGATCGTAGTGGGTGACATTGACCGCGAAGGCGAGGTGAGTTACTGGGCCTATCCACAAGCGCTCACGCCATTCAACAACCCGCCAATGGACCGGGTGTTCACTGTCGACGACCTGATGAGTGAGGAACAGTGGACCCGCTCGGCTTACTTCAAGACCTATGGCACCGTGCACGACACCTACCACATCATGGCTGCCGATATTTCCACGCCTGATGGCGGCAAGCTGCGCTTTCGCATTACCCGGCCAAAATCCGCGCCCAACTTCAGTGCCAGTGAACGCAGCCTGTGTGGCATGTTCATACCGCATTTGCGCCGTGCCATGCATGTGCACAACCTGATCGACCGCAGCGAGTCGATGACCGAGCTGTACTCGCAGGCGATCAGTCGCCTGTCGGTGGCCACCATTGTGCTGGATCAACAGGGCAAGGTCCTGAGCCTGAACCCGATGGCCAGCGAACTGCTGGAGCAGGCAGACGGCCTCAAACTGGTTGGCGGACACCTTGAGGCGACTTACCCCAGCGACAATCGCGAACTGCAGCGCCTGGTCCGCAACGCCTTTAACCGTGACACCGGCAATGTGCAGGAAGGCACGCAGGCTGAAGCCATGTCAGTCTCCAGGCCCTCGGGGCAGATCAACCTGGGGGTGGTGGTCGAGGCCATTGCGACTCAGGACTGGGCCGAGGGCAAAGGCACCCCAGGGGTGGTGGTATACATCCGCGACGCTGCAGGACGGTCCATGGCCAGCGAAACCCTGACCAAGCAGCTGTTCAACCTGACCCGGGCTGAAACCGCCCTGGCGATGGAACTGGCCAATGGCCTGTCCCTGGAAGAAGCTGCCGAGGCGTTGAATGTGCGTCGTAATACTGCAAGGGCACACCTGCGCTCGATTTTCTCGAAGACCGGTGTGCGCCGCCAGACTGAACTGGTGCGCATCATCCTCAACAGTGTGGTTGCCCTGGGTAAGCCAGGGCTGGCGTTATTGCCCGGCGCCAAGGCCAGCAGAAAAAAAACCGGATTGACGCAAAACAGTGCCTGAAAGCAGGCATTGTTAGTCCATGCGGAGGATGAGGACGGCAGCGGGTTCGGTGAAAATCCAGCGGGCATAGGACCGGGGATTTTCACACGAGGACAATAACAATGACCAAACTCGCAGCAATCAACGTTGACAGTATTCTGGCACCTCGCTTTGGCCGGGGCTGGCATTGCCTGGGTGATGCGGCCGACTACCGTGATGGCCAGCTCCATACACTGAATATTTTCGGCACACGCTTGCTGGCGTTTGCCACGGCCAGTGGCGAGATCAGCGTGATCGATGCCCATTGCCCGCACATGGGCGCCGACCTGTCACAAGGCACCCTGGAAAACGACCGGGTTGTGTGCCCCTTTCACCATTGGCAATACGACGCCAGTGGCAAGTGCGTCGAGATTCCATATTGCAAGCGCATCCCGCCCAAGGCCAAAACCCGCCGCTGGTTGACCTGTGAAGAAAACAACCTGCTGTTCGTGTGGAACAACCCTGAGGGCAAGGCCCCGGCAGACAATGTGGTGATCCCGCATTTGCCGGAGCAGGACAGCGATGAATGGCTGCATGACTGGCACATGGACAAACTGGTCATTGAGACCAACCCCCGGGAACTGGTCGACAACCTCGCGGACGCCCAGCACTTCGGCCCGGTGCATGGCACGCCGACCAAGTACTTCGCGAATATTTTCGAAGGCCATATTGCCCAGCAGATTTTCCACGGCGACTCGGACCGGCTGGGCGGGGACCTGGTTGCCGAGTCGGCCTATTACGGCCCGGCGACGCATTTTACCCGCATGCGCGCAGTGTTCGAGGGCATGGAAATTCACTCGATCCTGCTCAACTGCCACGTCCCGATCGACGCCAACAGTTTCGAGCTGCGTTTTGGTTGCATGGTGAAAAAGATCCCGGGCTGGAGCGAAGAGCAGAGCAGGGCGCTGGCCCAGGATTATGTGCTGCGTAATCGCGATGCTTTCTATCAGGACGTGGTGATCTGGCAGCACAAGATCCGGGTCGACAAACCGGTGCTGGCTGAAGGTGATGGTCCTGTCTATCAACTGCGCGACTGGTACGCCCAGTTCTTTATGGACGAAGACAGCGTGCCGGCATCGACTGCCGGGCGCAGTGAAATCATCACCGTCGACCATCGCTGATCAACTCCGGGCAGGAACGCGCAATGAACATGAGTGGCCGCAAGACAATGGCGATCATGCTGGCCGCCAGCTTCGCCTCGACCATTGGCGGCTTGCCGTTCAATACCTTGCCGATCCTGCTTGGCTCGATGGTTGACAGCCTGGGCTTCAGTGTCGAACGGGTCGGCCTGCTGGGTGCCGTTTGTTTTGCCGGCTACCTGCTGGGCACCCTGATGGCCGTCGTGCTGATCGACCGTTTGAACTGGCGCTGGCTGACGCTGGGCTGCGCCACTGGCGCGGCTGCAGCGTACTGGATGACGTCATGGCTGCCCGCCACGGCGCAGTTGCCGTTGTGGGCGCTGATTGGCTTTTTTGCCGCACTCATGACCTGCCTGGGCATGCGTATCATGGGCGAAATGGCCAACAAAGAGCGCGCCCTGGGCTTGCGCCTGGGCATTGAATTGGGGTTGGTGGCAGCCGTGTTATTCGCGCTGCCTTCGCTGGTCATCGCGTATTTCCACTACACCGGTGCCGTAGTAATGCTCGCAGCGATCATCCTGCTGCTGAGCCTCAGTGCCCTGGCATTGCCCAGGCGCGAGGACTTTATCGGAAGAGACACACCACCGCGGGATGGTTCGGTGTTGTCACGTTTTCAATTACCGCCAGCGGCTTATGCCGCGCTGGGGTTTTTCTTCCTGTTCGGCGCCGGGCAAATCGGCCTGTGGGCTTTCCTGGAGCGACTGGGCCATGGCCTGGCACTGCAACCGGGCGAACTGGGTATCGTTTTTGCCGTATTGAAACTGCTGGGGGGGGCCGCAGCACTAACTCTGGCCGCGGTCGGTGACCGCCTGGGCGTACGCGTGCCGCATCTCATCGTCATGCTGGTGCTGGGCACCGGGCTGTTGTTGCTGGGCAATGCCGAAGGCTTTGTGATGTATGCCGCAGGCGCATGGATCTGGGAAGTAGGTTTCACCTGGGGCTGCGTTTATCAGACAGCAGCAATTGCACGGCTGGACCGTAGTGGCCGCTCGATCATGCTGATCCCCGGCGCGTTTGCCTTGAGCTCCATGGCCGGGCCGGCACTGGCCGGGCAACTGGTGGGTCAGGGTTACACGATGCTGTTGTGGATAGCCGCTGCCTGTGCCGTGATTCCGGTACTGGCGTTCACCTGTTTGCTGGCCCGACGCTTGGATGGGGAGGGTGTTGCGGTCGAGCGGGTGGTGGTGGCGGTGTGAAACGCGATGATTGCTGGTTGGCGGCTTTGGCTGCAGCGGCTGTAAGCCTGTAATTTTCAGGCCCGTTGGTACCTATTCAGGTTAGAGTGCTCATCAATGAATCAATTGTTAAGTGAAGAATGAACCGTGCGCTGTTTGTTTCTCTGGATGGGCCCAAGGGCGCTGGAAAAACCACACTGCTGGAGGCCGTCACCAAAGCTCTGAGGGCAGACAACAAAAAGGTGATCCGGCTTTGCGAGAAAAAAAGCGATCCCTATCGAGGTGAAACAATGGCCCTCGTCAACAAACTCGTCAGAAATCCCGGCCGGGAATTAGAGTTGCGGGTTTGTGAACGCCTTGCTGACAGCCGTACCTGGATATCCCGGCACGTATTGGCTAAGCAGCCACCCGACAGCATCATCCTGATTGATCGCTGGTACCCCTCTGATGCCGCATTTCGCCGGATAATCCCGTTTGCAGAGATTCTGCAGTTGAACATTGATCGAAACGTGCAAGTCCCGGACCTGCATGTCGGGGTTGTCACCGACCCTGATATTTCATGGGCGAGGGCAGCGGCCCGCTCGCGAGGGCTGAACAGTACGGTGATCCATAAGCTGGAAGAACATGTTGCCTGTACCCAGGCGTTCGAGCGGGCGATTGCAGATCACGGCTGGGTTTTATGCCGTAATGAAGGAACCATCGAAGACGCAACGATGCAGGTGATTTCGCAGATCCATAGAGTGCTTCGATAGCCCTTAGAGGAAGTTTTCGGCACCGGTGTAGACAGGGTTTAGATAGCCGTTGCGTGCAGATGGACTGGCTCCTTTTGTACGGTAGAATTACGGGCCGCACATTTGAAAGATGAACTGCGCCATGAACAGTACGATTGCCAACCTCATCGAAAGCTGGCTGGATTCGCCTGAGATAGAACGCTGTTCGCTCCACGCAACGCTCCAGTTCGGCGATGAATTCGAGCAAGCCTGCCTGGGCAGCGAGTTGAACGGGAAAGCCATTCGCGAGAAATTGATTCCACTGCGGTACGGTATTGAATCTGCCCACGATTACGAACTGAGAAGGCTGGCTAAGCTTCTGAAGGCAGATGCTACCTTTACGCTGGCAAACATGTACCTGTCGGGAAGCGATAATCAGGATGTCTACAGGGCAGCTAAGTCTATCCCGGGCTGTAATCTGGACTTACAACTTCGTGGCGAGTTGTTCACCGAAGACCTAGGGTTGTAACCCATCTAAATCTTTGAGCAGCCCAACTCCTGCAGCTCTACTGTGGGCCTGGGCAGCTTCATAATCCAGTCCCCTGGATGACGGATCGGCTGTTTTTGGTGTTCTAGCCAGCCGTAAATGGGACTATATCTCGACAACAGGCCCACAAAAAGACTTGTTATAGACCACCCCCAAGATAGAATGAGCGTACGGTAAGGCAATTTTCAGCCGCGGGAGGGGGTCTGGCCCGGAAACAGAGCTTTTGCTGCCCCAAAAATGGGACGCGCAAGGAGATTTCGCAAATGCGAGTCGAAACAGTCAGTTTTTTAAAAAAATACGCATCTGATCTGCCTCTTGATGAGCCAATGGTTGTCACTCAAAACGGTATTCCAGCCTACGTAGTGGAGTCTTACGCTGAGCGTAAACGCCGCGATGAAGCAATTGCGCTGGTGAAACTACTCGCCATCAGTTCCCGCGATCATGCCCAAGGCAAGCACTGTTCTACTGATGAACTAAAAGCACGCTTGAGCAGGAGGTTTGCTGACACATAACAATATGAGAACCGTACATGACGCTGCTATCAGACCGCTACTCTGTGATCTACACTCACACAGCTGAACTAAGTGTTGAAGACCAGATAGAACATCTGGCTATCCATCAAGGGGTAGAGTCTGCTTTTAAACGCATGATTTGTTCGCTTGACGGGGTAGAGCAAAAGCTTGCAAGCAATCCGAAGGGTTATAAAGTCAGTCCGCAAGCCAGCGAGTTAGGCGTTCTCCATTACCATGAACTTAACACCGATAGATTGCGGGTTTTCTACGAAATCATAGAAGGCGAACTTCTTGTTGTCGTTCACTTGGTACTGGGTGAGAAACAGAGTGTCGAAGATGCGCTCATCCGTAACTGTCTGCTGCTACCACTGCGCACCGAGTAACCAACCCATATAAAAAGATGATGATCACTGCAGGTCGCAGCACAAATCTATCGACATAATCCGTACTCCTACCCAAAGTTTAAACACCGTCCAGAAATGAATGTAAAACCGAACTCATGTGAAACGGGATCACGTTGAGAAATCCTGGTGAAGCAACCAGATGAGCAGGGGAAGTATTCACTAGCTCTCCATTATGTGCATCGCCAGATCCCAATCAGGGTCGTTGTCTCCCCATTGGTTCGCCATGCAGAGTAATGCCAACCCTTTTTTACGACACGCCTCCCAGCCTCCACGGAGATTATTAGCCAGTGCCTGCCCTTCTTTGCGCAACTGGATGTCTTCATCAGACATTTCAGCCCATGAGTCGATGGCGTCGAAAATGTCATCTCCAGTTGGCTCATCATCCATGATTTCCCTAAGCTCCCTAATCTGCTCATAGGCCTCTCGGCACTCTGCACGAAGCAACTCACAGAAGATATGAAAGCCTTCGTCCGAATCCTCATCGACTTCATCATTATCGCCATCTTCTTGTAGAAAAAACGGGATCTGGGCATAGTTCTTGAACCGCTTACCTCCTTGATCGCGGCGAATGAGCGCATTGAGAAAGTCTTCCTCGCTGAACTGTGCATGCTGACACAGCCATCCTGCTTGCACATTCAACCACTTTGCCTCAGAAACCTGCGCACTAAGCACTTTCAGGTATTGTCCAGGTGTAGTCCCTTTTAGCAGTAGTCTTTGAACGGCGTACATCGCTTCAAAGGCAGTTACTGATGCCTCATACGTTTTCGCAACTCGATCGGCAATGACCATGCCGGCCATGAAGTGCTTACGCTCGGCTGCGATGGCTGCTTCGTTTTTGGGCTTAGGTTTTGGGCAAGAAGGCTGGCTGGCTTCAGCGGCCCGCGCCAAGCCGATTACAACCTCGTACGAGGCATCACCAGGAGTGATCTGAGAGTCAGGGAATACATCGCGCACGCACTGCACGATATACGGTGCGCGCGAAGTGCCACCAGCCATCAAGATACGAGGTGACTGCTCAGGAAGTTGTTTGCGGACCTCCACCAGGAAGTCGCGCAAGCTATCCGTCATGCGTTCCGTGCATACTACAAGGCCTTCACGTGAGGCCTCCATCAACAAGCCAGATTCGATGTAACTCAGGGGTTGCGCGGTTAAGGCAACTTCGCTAAGGGCAATTTTCAATTGCTCTACATCATGATTGACCTTTACGGTCACGCCGGGTTGTTGCAGTGTTTTCAACCGCGAAAGAAATGGCGTCCCCACCGTGGTCAACGGGTGCCTGATGAACTTCCTTTGTTCACCCAAGTCGCTGACATTGGCAGCGTTGCGATACACATGCTTAGGCAAGACCGGATTATCCAGCCAGCCAAATAAGGGCATGGCCGCGTACATCGACAAGGCTCGGTCGATATCTGTTCCGCCTTTACCCCAACCCCATGCCTGATGGATAACTGGTGCGTGAACCCCGCTACCGACTCTGGCATAGGCCAAATCAGTGGTACCCCCCCCGATGTCGATGATCAGCACATCGTGTGCTGGTTCTGTAGAGCGGTATCCATATGCAACCGCGCAAGGCTCATCCAGGAATTGAATGTCAGTGAATCCCGCATTCAACGCGGCGGTCTTCAAAGCCTGCCGCGCGTACTCCGAACTTTGCTCGGCCCCACCACGAAACTGGACAGGATGTCCCAGGGTCACATCGGTAATCTCAAGTCCCAACTGGCGGCTAGCAGTCGAACGAATATGCTTGAGGATTCCAGTAACCGACCCAATGACCACATCTTCCGATTCAGGATCGAGCTTGAACCCGAGCATCGACTTTGGCGATTGAACAACTCTGCCTGGTTCCTGACTGTAAAGTGCGTCGATCGCTTCCTCGCCGAATAGACCGTTGGCTTTGCGCAGGCTTAAGCGTTCTTGCGAAGTGGCGATGTCTTGCTGGGCGCGCCAGTCACGTTTGATATTGACATAGGTGCGCTGACGGACTTCATCGTCTGTGTGTTGCTTGGGCTTTGTCAGCAACTTCCGGCGTTGCGCCAGTTGTTCGGCAGTTTGACTGAAGAGTCCTTTTCGGGATCTTTCGATCTCTGAAAGTCGGGCTCTATATAACGCGTATTCTTCGCTGTAAAGGCTGCGCGCCAATGCTACGGAGTTGTCGATTTTGCGAATGTGTTCTGCGGTAAGGACGAAGTCCGAATCCGGCACGTGGCGGTCCGGGAAGAACACTGCTGTGCGAAACTGCAAGCTCTGTCCAAACCGGATGTGCTCGATAGTGCCGTTGATGGAAACCGCTGCGCTGCAAAAACTGGTACCAAAATCGACGCCGAGTCGCATGGGGTAATGCTCCTTGTATGACACAGCATGGCCTCCATGCAGCGTTGGTAAAGGTTGTCGGCGGCACGACGGATTTCTTGAACATAGGAAGCGAGGACAAAGCTTTTGCAGCGTTTAGGCTTCGGTATGAATATGGGCCAAGGCCATGGGGATAGTCATCATGACCAGAGACTGCACACAACGCTTTCGTGCGAACACACCTGCGGCCCTTATCCGGAATCTATCTTAGGAATTGTGCAAAGGCGCCCAACCACGGCTGGGCGCCATTTGAATCAGCCAGTGTGGTGACTCTTTGCAAGGCCGTAGACGGAGGTGTTGATCCCTTCGAAGCGCGCTTTTAGCTGCAGCGCCAGATACAGCGAATAATGCCGCGACTGATGCAGGTTGCCACCGTGGAACCAGAGGTTTTCCTGCTGTGTCGGCTTCCACATGTTGCGCAGCTCACCCTCGTAGGGGCCAGGATCATTCGTGGTGCCAGAACCCAGGCCCCAGCAGCGCCCGACTTTGTCAGCTACTTCCTGGGAAATCAGCTTTGCCGCCCAACCATTCATTGAGCCATAGCCTGTGGCGTAGACGATCAGATCTGCCGGTAGGCGGCTGCCATCGTTGAGTACGACGGCATCGGCTTCGATACATTCGACACCAAGGCCAGGTGCGCTCTTGAGCTTGATCGTGCCGTTAGCGATCAGTTCGCTGGCGCCGACATCGATGTAGTAACCCGAACCACGGCGTACATACTTCATGAAAAGGCCAGACTCATCGTCACCGAAATCGAGCATGAAACCAGCCTTGGCCAGGCGCTCGTAGAAGTCCTTGTCACGCTCCTTGATCGCCGCAAAGATGGGTTGATGAAAGCCTGGCATCACCTTGTACGGGATCGAGGCGAACAGCATGTCGGCCTTGTCCGTGGTCAAACCCGTCTCCAGGGCGTCTTCCGAGTAGAGCCCGCCGAAGACCAGCTCCATCAGACTGTCGGAACGCACGATGTGGGTGCTGGAGCGCTGCACCATGGTCACCTCGGCGCCGTTCTCCACCAGGTCGGCGCAGATGTCGTGAGCCGAATTGTTCGCACCGATGACCACCGCGCGCTTGCCGCTCCAGGCGTCGCCACCGAGATGGCGGCTGGAATGATACTGCTGGCCATTGAAAACCTCGGCACCCGGATAACGTGGCACATTGGGTACGCCAGACATGCCGGTGGCGAGAATCAACTGGGTCGGTAGTAGCGTCACAGGTTCGCCATCACGCTGTACTTCAACCTTCCAGGTGCCACTTTGCTCGTCAAAGCTGGCGCTCACGCATTCCGTACGCGGCCAGTAATTGAGCTCCATGACTTTGCTGTACATTTCCAGCCAGTCGCCAATCTGGTCTTTTGGGGTGAAAACCGGCCAATGATCGGGGAAGGGCAGGTAAGGCATATGGTCGTACCAGACAGGGTCGTGCAGACACAGCGACTTGTAGCGACCACGCCACTGATCGCCGGGTCGGTCAGCCTTGTCGATGATCAGGGTAGGCACGCCCATTCGCTTGAGCCGCGCAGCGAGCCCCAACCCCCCCTGACCGCCGCCAACGATCAGGCAATAGGGTTGAGTGGTGATCCCCAGCGATGCTTCTTCATCGCGGCGGCGCTCCAGCCAGTTACGCTTGTCAGCGTGGGCGTGACCATGACTGGCACCCATCGGACGACGGCGACCACTGGGTTCTTCAAAACCTTTGAGCTCGCGCATGGCCGTCAGCAGCGTCCAGCACAAACCATCCTTCAGCCGCACATAGCCTTTACCTCGCGCCGCTTGTGTTTCCAGGCTGATCCAGCCTTCGAGCACACCGTTATTCAGCGCCGCTTCACCTTCCACTTTCCACCGCTCGGGGCGAGTCTGATCGAGGCGTGTTTCAAGCAGGTCGCGAATGGCAGGTTTGCCTTCCAGGGTCACCAGGTTCCAACTGAAAAGCAGCAGGTCGCGCCAGTGACACTCGCTGGCAAACAATGCCAGCGTGCCGTCCAGATCACGCTGGGCGAGACGTTCGTTGAGGCTCTCGATCCAAGCGGCAAGCTGAGCCGTAGGCGTGTGCAGGGGGGTTTCGACAGCGATGTTCATGGGGGCTTCTCCCGATCTTGTTGTTTTAGTAACAACTTACCCAGAGCAAGGCCCGGGCCATCTCTATCAAAACCCCGTTGCAGAGCCGTTGCGGCAATACGGCTCAGATCTTGATCCGGATCTCTGTCACGTTTCTGGAAATGCTGATGACAGAGTGTCACCCGGTGCAAAAAGCGCTCGTTGCAATCTTTTCATATAAGCTGCCAACAGACCCGTATCCTGACCGTAACGGAGAACAAGAATAATGAAGCCGGCCTTGATCAACGCCCATGCACAACAAGTGCTACAAGCCGTGCAGGGCACTGTCGCCAGCCACAGCCCTGGTGCTGACCTGGCCATTACACGCTCCTGGCGCCGCTGCCTGGACCAGTATCAGCTCGACCCTGCCAGTCGCCGCGCACCTAACGTGGTTGAGCATCCACGCTTGCAGGATCACCGCGCGCCACTGGAGCACATCATCGCCGTGGCGCATTGGCAGATGAGCAACTTGCACCAACAACTCGGGCGTGACGGCCATGTGGTACTACTCACCGATGCACGGGGTGTGGCCATCGACAGCGTGTTCAACGAATCCGAGCGAGCAGAGGTTCAGCGTTCCGGGTTGTGGCTCGGCTCGGTATGGAGTGAAGATTGTGAGGGCACCAACGGTGTCGGTACCTGCCTGGTCGAGCGACAGCACGTCACCATCCGCCGTGATGAGCATTTCCGTGGCAAGCACGTCGGACTTACCTGTTCGGCGAGCCCGATATTTGATGCGAGTGGAGAGCTGCTAGCCGTGCTCAACCTTTCATCCGTGAGGGATGACCACAGCCTTCAGCAACACTTCCAGGCCATGGCATTGACCAGCTTGTCAGCCAGGCTGATCGAGAGCTCGTTTTTCCTGGGGCATGACCCGCATCGCTACTTGCTGCGCTTGCACCCTGAGGCTGGTTTCGTCGGGCTGCTGGGTGAAGGTCTGCTCAGTTTCGACGAGAGTGCCCGTATCTGTTCAATCAATCATGCTGCGCTGGATCTGCTGGGCCTCAGCCGTGACCAGGTGGTTGGGCAGCCTCTGGCAATGCTGCTGGAAACACCTGTGGATCAGATAATGAGTCAGGCCAGCGCTCAGACGAGTGTCTGTTGGCCAATGCGGCTGGTGGACGGGCGCCTGATCTACGGACAGTTGCGTGAACCCGTGCACCGATCGCCTTTGCTAACGCCGCCAGCGCCCATCATCAACGACGTGCATGTATGCCTGGAAGACCCGCGTCTGCAACGCGGCTTTGCCCGCGCATTACGGGTTTTGGAGCGAGACGTTCCCGTATTTTTACAGGGCGAAACCGGTACCGGCAAAGAAGCTTTTGCGGCAGCGCTGCATCGTGCCAGCTCCAGAGCGGGCCAGCCGTTTGTGGCGATCAATTGCGCGGCCATTCCGGAAACGCTGATCGAAAGCGAGCTGTTCGGCTATCGTGGTGGCAGCTTCACCGGCGCACGCAAGGACGGGATGATCGGTAAACTTGAGCAGGCCCATGGCGGCATTCTATTTCTCGATGAAATCGCCGATATGCCCCTGGCGCTTCAGACCCGACTGCTGCGAGTGCTGGAGGAACGTCAGGTGATGCCGCTAGGTGGCGCGACAGCACGTCCGCTCGACGTACGCCTTATCAGTGCGAGTCACCAGGATCTGAATGCCGGTGTGGTCGGGGGGCGCTTTCGCGAAGATCTGTTTTATCGCATTGCCGGGTTCACCGTGCAGCTTCCACCGTTGCGTGAACGATCAGACAAGGGCAGTGTGCTCGACCTTCTGCTGCTCGAAGAGACAAAAGGTACAAGAATCCGGCTGGAGGCCGGCGTCAGAGAGCGCTTGCTGAAGCAACCCTGGCCGGGCAATGTCCGGCAGCTGCGTACGTGCCTGCGCACGCTGGTAGCGTTGTCATTGGAGGGGCGTGTCACTCTGGACGATTTGGCGGAGTTGCTGCCGGCAGTAGCAGTGCCAGTCGCGTTGGCCGAAGATCCGCTTGGCGTATCCGAACGGCAGACGCTACTGGCATTGATCGAGGCAGAACATTGGCATATCGCCCATGTTGCAGCCCGCCTGGGGATTAGCCGAAATACGCTCTATCGCAAATTGCGACACCACGGTATTTCACGGCCTGGTTGAAAGGAAAGCGACAGTGCCGCGCTTCCTGTCTCTGTGTACCTGCACCGGGGATAGAAACGATAAATGTTCTCGAGCTTTCCCCTCGATCAGCGTTTTTAATTCGATCTATAGTCTCTGTTCCTGAAAATGCTTACGGAACGTTCGATATGAGGCTTAAATCTGCCAGGTCCAATACGCGTTTTACACCCAGTCATCATGTTGAACGTGAAGTACATGACCTGTGCACCTGTAGCTCGCCGGATATACAGGACTTTCACGCGAGAATGATGCTTGATCTGTCTCGACGTGACGTCTATAGCGGTATCAAACCCAAAGGTGCACAACTTTCTGCAGTGCGCGCATCGAGTGCCTCAGGACAAGGTACAAACGCTGAATCCAGCGCGAGCACGCTGTTGCTCAAGAATCTTCGCTTATTCAACGGTAGCGCTGTGCTTGACGATAACGTCTGCATCCTGATCAAGGATGGCGTGATCGACTCACTGCTACCCGCCAATACAGAGGTTGAAGGCGCCGTGGTTATCGATTGCGGGCGAAGAGTGGTGATGCCGGGATTGATTGATGCCCATTGGCACACTACGTTAGCGGGCATCACGCAACTTGACGCGATGAGCGCAGACCCGGGCTATATCCATTTAGTCGCCGCCCGCGAAGCAGAAAGCACCTTGATGCGCGGCTTTACGACGGTTCGCGATCCTGGAGGACCTTCGTTCGCATTGAAGCGTGCCATTGATGAGGGTGTTATTGCAGGGCCTCGTATTTATCCTTCCGGCGCAATGATTTCACAGACCTCTGGCCACGGTGATTTCAGGATGCGATCAGAGATTCCCCGCAGCTCACTCAGACCACTGAGCGTGACTGAGCAACTGGGTGCTGCAGCCATAGCTGATGGCGATGCCGAAGTGCTCCGACGGGCCAGAGAACAGCTTATGCTTGGGGCATCACAGCTAAAATTGATGGCCGGTGGCGGCGTTGCGTCTACGTATGACCATCTCGATAGCACCCAGTTTATGGAGTCAGAATTAAGAATGGCGGTGGAAGCCGCTGCCGATTGGGGCACCTATGTGATGGTGCATGCGTACACGCCCAGAAGTATCCAGCGTGCCATTCGCGCCGGTGTGAAATCGATCGAGCATGGCCAACTGGCGGATGAAGAAACCGCGCGCATGATGGCAGACAACGATATCTGGTGGAGTCTTCAGCCTTTTCTGCAAGATGAAGATGCCAATGTTTATCCTGATCCTGTACGGCGTGAGCGCCAGCGCGTGGTGGCTGAGGGCACCGCGAGAGCCTATGAGTTTGCTCAGCGCTTCAATATAAAAACGGCCTGGGGGACTGATGTTTTATTTAATCCGCAAAAGACATCCACTCAGGGAAGACAGCTTGCAAAGTTGACCCGGTTTTACGCTGCACACGACGTCGTGAACATGGCGACAAAGATGAATGGGGACCTGTTGGGGCTGTCGGGAGCCCGCAATCCATATCCCGGTAAAATTGGCCGGATAGAAGCAGGTGCATTGGCTGATCTGTTGGTTGTCGAGGGAGATCCCACGGTGAGCCTGGGGTTTCTGGAGGCCCCGGATGCAACTCTCAGCATGATTATGAAAGGCGGGAAAATATATAAGAAGAACTTCTAATCATCCATCATAAACAGAGAGAGTCTTCATGATCACACTTCACCACCTCAACGCGTCCCGATCACTGCGTATTCTTTGGCTGCTTGAAGAAATGGGAGAGCCTTACACCCTGATTCGCTATCAGCGTGATCCTGCCACTCATCTCGCCCCTGCCTCACTGAAAGACATTCACCCGCTGGGCAAGTCACCGGTGATTGAGCTCGACGGACAAGTGCTGGTTGAATCCGGCGCCATCGTCGAATACTTGATTCGCCGCTTTGCGCCCCGGCTGGAGCCCGCGTTCAGCTCACCAGACTATCTTCAGTACCTGCAATGGATTCATTTTGCAGAAAGCTCGGCGATGGTGCCGGTGCTACTCAAGCTGTTCACCCAGTTTGAAATTAATGCAGGGACTCAACTCAAGTTCCTGGACGGCTATACCCGGACTGAGTTCGATAAAGTACTGGGGTTTCTGGACAGTGCGCTTGCGAACAGAACCTTCATTGTGGGGGACACATTGTCAGGGGCTGACTTCATGCTGGCTTTTGTTGCCATCACGGTGGTCGAGCAGATGAAGTGCGGGGCGCAGTACCCACATCTGCAGGCTTACCTGCAACGCCTGGCAGCACTGGACAGCTGGAAGCGAGCATTGAAGCTTGAGCATGAACTCGACGAATAGTTGAGAGGCGGCTGGTCATAGGGGGGCCTTGCTCGTGATGATCTTCAGGGCCGCGCATTTACCCAGTAACTACGCATCATCGTTAACGACCATCGCGAGCAAGCCCGCTCCCACAGAGGCTGGAGCAGATTGTATCCGAGCCCCACTGGAAGTATCCGAACGGCAGACGCTGCTGAGGGGGACCGAGTCGATAGAGGTTGAGCAGGGCCTGCCTGGGCGCCGATAGTGTCTTTTCATCAGGCCAGATTACAGTTTCCAGGGCAGGGCTGGATCGTCCTGGTTCAAACCCTGGACTTCACAAAGCTTCACATTTGCACGGCGGGAAAGCCGGGGGATATGGGTTAGCATCGCGGCGCAGCCTTGGGGCGCAAGCGTGGTAACAACAACGGCTTAAAACGGCTCACAACCGTTTGAAGACCGGGATCCCGGTAAAAAGGTCTCTTTATTGTGTCTAATGGCAACTCAAACCGTTGGTTAGTCCTCATGTCGGTCATTCTGGCTTTTATGCCGATTGTCCTGGATTACACCATTCTTCATGTCGCGGTTCCGTCACTGACCCTTGCGTTGCAAGCAACGGGCACCGAGATTCTGTGGATCATCGACATCTACCCGTTGTTGATGGCCAGCCTGCTGATACCCATGGGCACGCTTGCGGACAGGGTCGGCCATCGCCGAATGCTGCTGGCCGGGCTGGGTATCTTCTGCGCAGGTTCGGTATTGGCCGCCTTTTCTCCCAATGTCGGATCGTTGATCGGGGCACGGGCGTTCATGGCCTTCGGCGGCGCCATGGTCATGCCCAGCGTCCTCGCGATTATTCGACAAACCTTTGAAGATCAGAGCGATCAAGCAGTAGCGCTGGGTATCTGGGGCGCTGTTGCCTCCACCGGAGCCGCCATCGGGCCCTTGGTCGGTGGTGCATTGCTTGAGCATTTCTGGTGGGGGTCGGTGTTCCTGATCAATGTGCCCGTGATGCTGCTGGTCATACCCTTAGTGATCGCCTACATCCCGCGACGAAGTGTGGTCGGCGATGGAAACTGGACCATTGGACAGTCCTTGATTCTGATCCTGGGTGTCATGGCAAGTGTTTACGCCCTCAAATCGGGCTTCAAAACCAACAGCTCTGTTTTCGTAACTGGTGCCTGTTTTGTCTTCGGAGCACTGATGCTTGTCTGGTTTGTACGCAAGCAGCTTCACACCACGACCCCGATGCTGGATCTGAGCCTTTTTTCCATTCCGGCGGTCAGCACCGGTATCGTCATGGCCCTGGTAACCATGGGTGCGCTTGCCGGGTTCGAATTGCTGCTGGCTCAAGAACTGCAGTTCGTCATGGGGCGTACCCCCCTGGAGGCCGGTATTTTCATGATGCCGCTGATGATTGCGGCTGCAATCGGTGGGCCTCTTGCCGGGGTCATCCTGAAGGCGATTGGCCTGCGGTGGGTTGCGAGTTGCTCGTTGCTGGTGTCCGCGGCAAGTCTGGTCGGGTTGGCCCAGATACACCTGGGCAGCGGCGGAGTAGCCGTTATTGTGATGCTGGTGGCACTGGGGCTTTCCCTGAGCATTGGTTTGACCGCCTCGTCAGTGGCGATCATGAACAGTATTCCTATGGAGAAAGCGGGCTCTGCCGGAGCCCTTGAGGCCACGAGTTACGACCTTGGCACCGGATTGGGCATAACCGTTTTCGGTATTCTTCTCGTATCCACCTATGAAAAATCCATACAGCTGCCTGACGGCATTCCATCTGCCATGGCCGAGACAGCCGTCCGGTCTATTGGTGAAACGATGATTGCGGCCAAAACACTTGGAGGCATTCAAGGCCAGCAGCTTGCTGCAGCCGGGCAAAAAGCTTTTAGTGCCTCCCACAGCATGGTTTTACTGACGGCGGCTGCACTGGTCGGCGCATTGAGCCTGTTGGTCTGGTTTGTGTTGAAGCACCACAAAAGCAAATAGGGTCATGCCCGTGCAGGCAGTTGAAAAAACTTGCCTGCACGGGAACAAAAGCTCTTCTGTTTACCCAGGTCGGCAATTGGGTGATCTCCCGAGTGTGCAAGCAAATCGCCGATTGGCAGCGGGCAGGTGAGGAGGGCACTCAGGTGACGGTCAACGTCTCCTGCCAGCAGACAGCTGATGAGACCTTCTCTAGATTCTCAGGTGACGAATGAGATTAATTTGACGACTCCCAGTTCGAATCTGAAAAGCCAATCAATAACGGGTTGTGCCAAATTACAATAGCTGTAGCTGCAGTTAAATTGCTGTATTGCTGGCGTCAAGTGATAGTGAGTTTGCACGAATAAGGGAGTGACCAGCAAAGCAATAGCAACACCCGCCACTGCATAAACCCTTATCTTTAGCCAGCTACCACCAGCCAATCCAAATACTTCACCTATGAAAACCAAGATGCTTAAGATCAGACT
>Ga0256410_1000213_pt1 | contig 70303 bp, 75 predicted proteins | sample PhyWR1_FD_185983 | JGI IMG/M metagenome (GOLD analysis project Ga0256410, IMG submission 185983) | Leaf surface microbial communities from wheat plants in UC Gill Tract Community Farm, Albany, California, United States - DLSL W.R1 | ecosystem: Host-associated > Plants > Phyllosphere >... | reverse complement strand
AGTCACCCAGCTTGAGTGTTTTGACCATTGTTGCAGAGCCTTCGCAGGGCGATTATCAGCAGGATTTTTCACGGTTCCCATCCTAAAAATAAAGACCGAGGGATTCTGCTGATGCGCGACTATCTGACTTCGATGACTGACTTTGACTACCAACGCACGGTAGCCGGTTCCCTGGACGGCCATCTGGGAGCTATCAATGCCTGCGTCGAGTGTTGCGACCGCCACGCCTTGCCGGGCCGCATTGCATTGTTTTGGGAGGGGCGCGATGCCAGCAGCGCCACCTACACCTTTACTCAGTTACAGGACCAGGCCGCGCGCTTTGCCAATTTTCTCCTCGCCCAGGGTGTCAAGCGGGGTGACAAGGTGGCCGGTTTGCTGCCGCGCAATGTCGAGCTGTTGATCGTCGCATTCGCCACCTGGCGCATTGGCGCCATCTATCAGCCTCTGTTCACCGCATTCGGGCCCAAGGCCATCGAACATCGCCTCAACAGTTCGGGGGCAGCCCTGGTGGTCACCGATGGGGTCAACCGCGTCAAACTCGACGAGGTCAATGATTGCCCGGCCATTGTCACGGTGGCGGGAGCCAAGGGGCAGGGTCTGGTACGTGGCGACTTCAGTTTCTGGGCAGAGCTGGACAACTACCCGGCTACCTGCGAGCCGGTGATGCTGAGCGGCGAAGATCCGTTTCTGCTGATGTTTACCTCGGGCACTACCGGCCCGGCAAAGCCGCTGCTGGTACCGCTCAAGGCCATCGTTGCATTCCAGAGCTACACCCGTGATGCAGTGGGGCTGCGCCCCGAGGATTCGTTCTGGAACCTGGCAGATCCGGGCTGGGCCTATGGCATTTATTTCGGCATCACCGGGCCACTGTCGATGGGCCACCCGATCACCCTGTACGACGGCCCGTTCACGGTCGAAAGTACCTGCCGGGTCATCAGGAAGTACGGCATTACCAACCTCACCGGTTCGCCCACCGCGTATCGCCTGTTGATTGCGGCCGGTGATGCCTTTGCCAGCAAGATCAAGGGCCAGTTGCGCGTGGTCAGCAGCGCCGGGGAGCCGCTCAACCCCGAAGTCATCCGCTGGTTTGCCGATGAACTCAACGTCACCATTCATGACCACTATGGCCAGACCGAAGTCGGCATGGTGCTGTGCAACCATCACGGGCTCGATCATCCGGTGCATATGGGCGCCGCCGGTTTTGCCTCGCCGGGCCACCGCATCGTGGTGCTTGATGACAATCATCAGGAGCTGCCTGTTGGCCAGCCGGGGATTCTGGCGGTTGATCGCAGCCAGTCGCCGATGTGCTGGTTTGGCGGCTACGAAGGCTTCAAGACCAAGGCTTTTGTCGGCAACTATTACCTGAGTGGCGATACCGTGGAGCTGAACCCGGACGGCAGCATCAGTTTTGTCGGGCGCAGTGATGACGTGATCACCACCTCCGGTTACCGCGTCGGTCCTTTTGATGTGGAAAGCGCCCTGATCGAGCACCCGGCGGTGGTAGAGGCCGCCGTGGTGGGCAAGCCGGACCGCGAACGCACCGAGCTGGTCAAAGCCTTTGTGGTGTTGAGCGCTCAGTACCTGGGGGATGCGCAATTGGCTGAAACCCTTCGCCTGCACGTGCGTCAACGGCTGGCGGCGCACGCTTACCCCCGTGAAATCGAATTTGTCAGCGAATTGCCGAAGACACCAAGCGGCAAGTTGCAGCGCTTTATTTTGCGCAATCAGGAAATCGCCAAGGCTGAGCTGGCCGCAAGCGCCAGCGTCTAACTTTCAGGAATCATCATGCAAATCGAAAACAAGGTTTTTATCGTCACCGGTGGTGCATCGGGGCTGGGTGCCGCCACGGCGCACATGCTGGTCAAGGCAGGTGCCAAAGTGATGCTGGTAGACCTGAACGCCGAAGCGGTGGCTGCCCAGGCCCTGGCGCTGGGCGACCAGGCGCGCAGCGCTGTGGCGGACATCAGCCAGGCAGACGCCGCCCAGGCGGCCGTGGCCGCAACAGTGGCCGCCTTTGGCGCGGTCAACGGGCTGGTCAACTGTGCCGGCATTGTGCGCGGTGAAAAGATCCTCGGCAAAAACGGCCCCCATGGGCTGGAGACGTTCAGCCAGGTGATCAATGTCAACCTGATTGGCAGCTTCAATATGTTGCGTCTGGCTGCTGCGGCGATTGCCGAAACCACTGCCGATGCCGAAGGCGAGCGCGGGGTGATCATCAATACGGCCTCGGTTGCCGCATTCGACGGCCAGATCGGTCAGGCCGCTTATGCCGCATCCAAGGGCGCGATCGCCAGCCTGACCTTGCCTGCGGCCCGTGAACTGGCCCGTTTCGGAATTCGGGTAATGACCATCGCCCCGGGTATTTTTGAAACCCCGATGATGGCTGGCATGACGCCTGAAGTGCGCGCATCGCTGGCCGCCGGCGTGCCATTTCCGCCACGCCTGGGCAAGCCTGACGAATACGCCGGGCTGGTGCGCCACATCATTGAAAACAGCATGCTCAATGGCGAGGTGATCCGTCTCGACGGCGCCTTGCGCATGGCCGCGAAGTAAGAGGTGAGATATGACAATCAGCAATGATCCGGTTGTAATCGTAAGTGCTGCGCGTACGCCCATGGGCGGCTTTCAGGGCGACTTCAAAGGCCTGACAGCGCCGCAACTGGGCGCTGCGGCGATCCGTGCTGCAGTTGAGCGCGCGGGTGTTGCCGGCGATGGCGTGGACGAAGTGTTGTTCGGCTGCGTGCTGTCGGCCGGCCTCGGCCAGGCACCTGCACGTCAGGCCACCCTGGGTGCCGGGCTGGACAAGGGCACCCGTTGCACCACGCTGAACAAAATGTGCGGCTCGGGCATGGAAGCCACCATTCTGGGGCACGACCGGCTGCTGGCCGGCAGCGCCGATGTGGTTGTTGCGGGGGGCATGGAGAGCATGTCCAACGCGCCCTATCTGCTCGATCGTGCCCGCAGTGGTTACCGCATGGGCCATGGCCGGGTGCTGGATCATATGTTCCTCGACGGTCTGGAAGACGCCTATGAGCGCGGTCGCCTGATGGGTACTTTTGCTGAAGACTGCGCCCAGCTGCACGGCTTTACCCGTGAAGCGCAGGATGCGTTTGCCGTGGCCTCACTGACCCGTGCGCAGCAGGCCATCAAGGATGGAAGCTTCAGCGCCGAGATCGTCCCGGTGCCGGTCACCGTGGGCAAGGAGCAGCGCCTGATCAACGAAGACGAGCAACCGCCCAAGGCCAATCTGGCAAAAATCCCGACCCTGAAACCGGCGTTCCGCGAAGGCGGTACGGTGACGGCGGCCAACTCCAGCTCGATTTCCGATGGTGCGGCGGCGCTGGTGCTGATGCGTCGCAGCGAGGCGCAAAAACGTGGCCTCAAGCCGTTGGCGGTCATCCACGGCCACGCAGCTTTTGCCGATGAGCCGGGGCTGTTCCCGACTGCGCCGGTGGGCGCCATCAAGCGCTTGATGAGCAAGACCGGCTGGGATCTGGGAACGGTGGATCTGTTCGAGATCAACGAAGCTTTTGCGGTCGTCAGCCTGGTAACCATGAGCGCGCTGGATATACCCCACAGCAAGGTCAATATCTACGGCGGCGCCTGTGCGCTGGGGCATCCGATCGGCGCATCGGGCGCACGGATACTGGTGACTTTGCTCTCGGCCTTGCGTCAGCAAAAGGCTGCGCGTGGCGTTGCAGCGATTTGCATCGGCGGCGGTGAAGCCACGGCCATTGCCGTGGAATGTCTGTATTAAGGATTTTGTATGCTGCCTACACCAGAACAATTACAAATACGCGAAGCAGCCCGAGAGTTTGCCCAGGAACGCCTCAAACCCTTTGCCGCCGAGTGGGACAAGCAGCATCGCTTCCCCCGCGAAGCGATTGACGAGATGGCGCAACTGGGGTTTTTCGGCATGCTGGTGCCTGAACAGTGGGGTGGTTGCGACACGGGCTATCAGGCCTATGCCATGGCCCTTGAAGAAATCGCCGCCGGTGATGGCTCGTGTTCGACGATCATGAGCGTGCATAACTCGGTGGGTTGCGTGCCGATTCTCAAATACGGCAGCGAGGCGCAAAAACAGCAATTTCTGATCCCCCTGGCCAGCGGTGAAATGCTCGGCGCGTTTGCCCTGACCGAGCCGCAAGCCGGCTCCGATGCCAGTGACCTGAAAACCCGGGCCCGCCGCGAAGGCGATCATTACATTCTCAATGGCTGCAAGCAGTTCATTACCTCGGGGCAAAACGCCGGGGTGGTGATCGTATTTGCGGTCACGGACCCGGCTGCAGGCAAGCGCGGCATCAGCGCGTTTATCGTGCCCACGGATGCGCCGGGTTACAGCGTGGCCCGGGTTGAGGACAAGCTGGGGCAGCATGCATCGGACACCTGCCAGATTCTGTTTACTGACCTGAAGGTGCCGGTGGCTAACCGCCTGGGCGAAGAAGGGCAAGGCTACAAGATCGCCCTGGGCAACCTTGAAGGGGGGCGTATTGGTATTGCCGCGCAGGCCGTGGGCATGGCCCGCGCAGCCTTTGAAGCGGCCCGCGACTATGCCCGCGAGCGGGTGACCTTCGGCCAGCCGCTGGTTGAGCATCAGGCAGTAGCGTTTCGCCTGGCTGACATGTCGACGGAAATCGCCGTCGCCCGGCAGATGGTCCTTTATGCTGCGGCACTGCGTGACAGCGGGCAATCGGCGTTGGTCGAAGCCTCGCAAGCCAAGCTGTTTGCATCGGAAATGGCCGAGCGCGTGTGCTCCAAAGCGTTGCAAACTCTGGGTGGTTATGGCTACTTGAGCGACTTCCCGCTGGAACGGATCTACCGCGATGTGCGGGTGTGCCAGATCTATGAAGGCACCAGTGATATTCAGCGCATGGTCATTTCGCGCAATCTTTGAATCGAGGACATTAGCGATGAGCTACGAAACCATTCTGTTGGACATCCATGGGCAAGTGGGCCTGATTACCCTGAACCGGCCCCAGGCGCTCAATGCCCTGAATGCGCAATTGATCAGCGAAGTAAACCACGCGCTGGACACGCTGGAGGCCGATAACGGGATTGGCTGTATTGTTATCACCGGTTCGAAGAAATCCTTTGCTGCCGGTGCGGACATCAAGGAAATGGCCGACCTGAGCTACCCGCAGATCTATCTTGATGACCTGTTTTCGGACAGCGACCGGGTGGCTGCACGGCGCAAGCCGATCATTGCGGCGGTGGCGGGTTTTGCCCTGGGGGGCGGCTGTGAACTGGCGATGATGTGCGACTTTATCCTGGCCGGTGACAACGCCAGATTTGGCCAGCCGGAAATCAACCTGGGGGTGTTGCCGGGCATGGGTGGCACGCAGCGCCTGACCCGTGCGGTGGGCAAGGCCAAGGCCATGGAAATGTGCTTGAGCGGGCGCTTGATAGGCGCTGAAGAGGCGGAGCGTTCGGGGTTGGTGGCCCGTGTGGTGGCGGTGGATGAACTGCTCGACGAAGCGCTGAAAGTGGCGGCCACCATTGCTAAAAAATCCTTGCCGGTGCTGATGCAGACCAAGGAATGCGTCAACCGTGCCTTTGAGGTGAACCTGGCTGAAGGTGTGCGTTTCGAGCGTCGGGTATTCCACGCCTTGTTCGCCACACAGGATCAGAAGGAAGGGATGGCGGCATTTGTTGAAAAACGCGAGGCTGATTTTAAAAACCGCTAAAAATCAAAGGCCCCTCACCCCAACCCTCTCCCGGAGGGAGAGGGAGCTGACCGCATGCAGGCTCAAAATCACCGCCAATCAGTCCCCTCTCCCTCTGGGAGAGGGTTAGGGTGAGGGTTGTGGCAACACCACTCAAATCAGATAGTTCTTCAACTCCCGCGCAATCACCATGCGCTGAATCTCGCTCGACCCTTCATAGATCTGGGTAATCCGTGCATCGCGGTAGTAGCGCTCCACCGGATAGTCTTCAAGGTAGCCATAGCCACCGTGGATCTGGATAGCTTTGGAGCACACATACTCGGCCATTTCCGAAGCAAACAGTTTGGCTTGCGAAGCTTCTGACAGACAGGGCTTGCCCGCGCTGCGCAGGCGCGCCGCATGCAGGATCAGCAGGCGTGCCGCATTGATGCGGGTCTGCATATCGGCGAGCATATTGGCCACGCTCTGGTGCTCAATGATTGCCTTGTCAAATTGCACCCGGTCACGGGCGTAACCCAGTGCGGCCTCGAAGGCCGCACGGGCGATGCCCAATGCCTGGGCGCCAATGCCGATTCGCCCGCCTTCCAGGTTGGCCAGGGCGATGGCCAGCCCCTTGCCGCGCTCGCCGAGCATATTGGCTTCAGGCACGCTGCAGTTGTTGAGGGTCACCGCGCAGGTGTCCGAGGCGCGGATGCCCATTTTGTGTTCGGTGCGGTCGACAATAAAACCGGGGGTGGCGGTGGGTACCAGAAACGCCGAAATACCTTTTTTGCCCAGATCAGGGTCGGTTACCGCAAATACGATGGCCAGTTTGGCGCGCTTGCCATTGCTGACAAACTGCTTGGCACCGGTAATCACCCATTGACCGTCACGCAACTCGGCGCGGGTACGCAGGTTATGGGCTTCGGAGCCCGCCTGGGGTTCGGTCAGACAGAAGCAGGCGATGGTCTGGCCGCTTGCCAGCTCCGCCAGCCAGGTCTGTTTTTGCTCCTCGCTGCCGTATTTCAGTATCGGCCCGCAGCCCACCGAATTGTGAATGCTCATCAGGGCGCCGGTCGCGGCATCACCTGCGGAGATTTCTTCCACGGCCAGGGCGTAGGCAACGTAGTCGACATAGGTGCCGCCCCATTCCTCCGGCACCACCATGCCCAGCAGCCCCAGCTCGCCAAGCTTGGCCACCAGCGCGTCGTCGATCCAGCCGGCCTTTTCCCACGCCTGGGCATGGGGGGCGATTTCACGCCGGGCAAAGTCGCGGGCCATGTCGCGGATCATCACTTGTTCTTCGCTCAGTTCGATGTCTTGCATGGCTTATGCTCCTTTAGCGTTGAATTCGGTGAAGAAACTGGCGACATGGGCCGGATCCAGCGCGTCCAGGCTGGGCGGGTTCCAGCGCGGGTTTTTGTCCTTGTCGATAATCAGTGCGCGCACGCCCTCCATCAGGTCGCCCCGATCAAACCACTGACGATCCAGATGCAGTTCCAGAGCAAAACATTGCTCAAGGGGTAGCTCGCGACCACGGCGCAGCATTTCAAGGGTGACGGCCATTGCCAGGGGGGAGCGGGTCAGCAGCAGGTCGGCGGTTTGATTGGCCCATTCGCGGGTTTCCGGGGCTATGACTGCGCGCAGGTGGGCGACAATGCGTGACACATCAGCCTGGGCGAAAACGCTGTCAATCAGCGGGCGCAGTCTGGCCAGCGGCGGGTCGGGCAGTACGGTTACCGCGAAACGGGCTACCAGTGCAGTCAGGTCATCGATAGGGGATGTTTGCCAGTTGAGGCTGTCGAGGTCTTTGTCCAGTTCCGCCAGTGCGCTGCTTTCCAGATAGCCGTCTGCCAGCCCGCAGTACAAAGCATCGGCGGCGCGGATTTGCACGCCACTGACGCCCAGGTAAGTACCCAGCTGACCCGGCGTGCGGGTCAGGAAGTAGCTGCCGCCAACGTCAGGAAAATAACCGATACCCACTTCCGGCATTGCCAGTTTGCTGCGCTCGGTGACCAGGCGCAGATCCGCGCCTTGCACCAGGCCCATGCCGCCGCCGAGAACGAAGCCGTCCATCAGGGCCACTACGGGTTTGGGGTAGCGGTGCAGGGTCAGGTCGAGGGCATATTCCTCTTCAAAGAACAGGGTGTGCAGGGTGTCGTTGTTTTGATAGCTGTCGTACAGCGAGCGAATGTCCCCGCCCGCGCAGAAGGCTTTTTCGCCCGCACCACGCAGTACAACGGCTTTGACTTGCGGGTCTTCGACCCAGGCATCGAGTTGCTGCTGGAGGCTGCGCACCATTTCAAGATTGATGGCGTTGAGGCCGCCGGGGCGGTTTAGAGTCAGATGGCCAATATGGTTGCGGACCTCGGACAGAACTGTGCCTTGCAGCTGCGCGACATCCGGTGTCGGTGAGGAGGAAACCTGAGCAGTCATCACTAACTCCCTGCTTTATATTATTTTTAGGGGGGTTCACGGGGGAACGATAACCGATGCTAACAGTGCAAATTTGCCCATTACAACCATGATAAGTGCAGGGTTGCTGTGCATTTTTGCATATTGGGCGTGCAGTAATGCGCGAACTTATTGCGCCAGCCAGCCGCCGTCGACATTCCATGCCGCGCCACGCACCTGGCTACCGGCCTCACTGCATAAAAACAACACAAGTTCGCCCAGTTGCGGCGGGGTGACGAACTCCAGGGAAGGCTGTTTTTCGGCCAGCAGGTCGTGCTGCGCCTGATAGGGGTCTATGCCCTGGCTGATGCGCTGATCAATCTGTTTCTGCACCAGCGGCGTGAGGACCCAGCCCGGGCAGATAGCGTTGCAGGTGATATTACTGGTGGCGGTTTCCAGGCCCACCACTTTGCTCAGGCCGATTACCCCGTGCTTGGCGGCGACATAGGCGGCCTTGCCCACCGAACCCACCAGTCCGTGCACCGAGGCAATATTGACGATACGCCCCCAGCCGCGCTTGCGCATGCCGGGCAGGGTGAGCCGGGTGCTGTGGAACACGCTGGACAGGTTGATGGCGATGATGGAGTCCCAGCGCTCTACCGGGAACTCCTCGACACTGGCCACATGCTGGATGCCTGCGTTATTGACCAGGATGTCGATGCCGCCGAATTCGCGCTCTGCATAATTGATCATGTCGGCGATCTGCGCCGGGTCGCTGACATCTGCTGGGTGGTGACCCACCCTGACGCCGAATTGTTCGATTTCGGCAATCACTTTGGCCGGATCGCCAAAACCGTTGAGTATCAGGTTGGCTCCGGCCTTGGCCAGGCTCAGTGCGATACCCAGGCCGATGCCGCTGGTGGAGCCGGTAACCAATGCAGTTTTACCTGTAAGGCTCATGATCAATTCCTCAGAACGACGGGTGCGTGAATGAGGAAACGTAGCACGGGGGGTTGCCGTTGCCCAAACGAAACGGCCCGCCAAAAGGCGGGCCGTCTTCACGCAGCGCGGGGAGGATTAGTCCTGGCGGCTGGTGACTTCCAGCAGGTGGTAACCGAACTGGGTTTTAACCGGGCCTTGCACCACGTTGATTGGCGCGCTGAACACGACAGTGTCGAATTCTTTAACCATTTGACCGGGGCCGAAAGAACCCAGGTCGCCGCCCTGACGGCTGGACGGGCAAGAAGAATTGGCCTTGGCCACTTCGGCGAAATCTGCGCCGCCTTCGATTTGCGCTTTCAGTTCGTTGCACTTGTCTTCAGTGGCAACCAGGATGTGACGGGCAGTGGCTTTTGCCATGAGGGTGTACTCCTTTCAAGAAAGTGCCGAGCCTACCGGATTCAGTGGGGTTTTTCTCGGCAAAAGTGCACTTTGCTCTATTTCATTGCGGGTTGCCCGGTGGGCTCAGGCCCCCGTAGTCTTCAATCGTCGGGCGTGCTCAAGGTAGTGCGCCACAGGGTCGATGCGCGTGCGGTTCATTTTGGCCAGGTGATTGATGCTGTCCAGGTGGTCCATTGCGTAGTCCGAAGCGATCACATGGCCCAGATGCGAGCTGAAACGTCCGACCAGGCCGTCATTTTGTTTGCTCTCGCGGGTGAAGAAACTGCCGAAAATGCGGCAGGCATTGTGCAGAGGGTCGAGCAGATTCAATGACTCCGACAACCGCGAGCCCTTGATGATGCCGCTCCATGAGTAATACAGAACATCATTGACCTGCTCGGGGCCCATGCCGCCCCAGGTGGTGGGCAGGCCCTGGGGGTATTTCTGGTTGAAGGCGGCAACGCCTTCGGTTGTCAGCGCGTTGAGGGCTTCAAGGGCATGTTGCGGTAATTGCGGGTGGCCGGTGATCGCTGACAGGAAACTGGAAAACGCGGTGGTCAGTGCGCCCGCGACGGTCTCGGGGAGCGTTCCGGGGGTAAAGGCCTGGCGCAAGCGGTCTGCGGCTTCGGAGCCATGATTGGGACCGCTGACGGAGGTGACGGAGGCGATCAGGTGTGGCGCCACGGCTGCCGCATAGCGGGCAGTCAGGGCGCCCTGGCTGTGGCCGATCAGGTTGACCCGTGGTGCGCCGGTGTGCGAGCAAACCCCGCGTATATATTCAAGTAGCTGCTCGCCCCGGGTCTCGTTGTTGTTGGCCGCCGAGATGATGGGCACGAAAACTCTGGCGCCCGATCCGCCGAGCGCTTGCTTGATGCCTTTGAAGTAGTTGAAGGGGCCTATGCGGCCGAAACCGAAGAGGCCGTGTACCAGTAATATCGGATACTGGGTATTGGCTGAGTCGTCCATGGGGTGTTTTCCTGGTGTTTTTGAGCCGTAAAAACACCTTAGTCGATACCGGCTTTGCGCAACCGTAGGCATTGTCCCAGGTTGCGCTCTGGTTTGCCGAACGCGTCTGTCAGACTATGGCCTCGGCGGTGTGGCGCTGTGTTTGTAACTGATGTGCGGCGTTGCGCAGCAGTTGCTCGGTCGCGTCCCAGCCCAGGCAGCCATCGGTCACCGAGACCCCGTAGCGCATGTTTGCACTCAGGGGCTGGCAGCCTTCGAACAGATGGCTTTCGAGCATCATGCCGATCAGCGAGTGATCGCCTGCAAGGCGCTGTTCAAGCACATCATTGAAGACTTGCGGCTGGCGCAGCGGGTCTTTACCGCTGTTGGCGTGGCTGCAGTCGACCATCATGCGGGCCGGGATGGCGGACTTCTCAAGCCCTGCACGCGCCTTGGCGACGCTGGCGCGGTCGTAGTTGGGGCCGCTGTGACCGCCGCGCAACACCAAATGGGTGTCGGGATTGCCGCGGCTCTCGACGATTGCCGGGTGGCCCTGGCTGTCGACACCGAAATGACGATGGCTGTGGGCGGCGGAACGCATGGCGTCGCAGGCGATGGCCACGCCGCCGTCGGTGCCGTTTTTGAAGCCGACCGGCAGATCAAGGCCGCTGGCCATTTCGCGGTGGATTTGCGATTCCGTGGTACGGGCGCCAATGGCCACCCAGCCCAGCAAGTCGTCGAAGTAGCCGGCGGCGATGGGTTGCAACAGCTCGGTGGCGACCGGCAGGCCCATGCGCAGCATTTCCAGCATCAGTTCGCGCGACAGGGTCAGGCCGTGGGCCATGTCATCGCTGCCGTCCAGGTGCGGGTCGTAGGCCAGGCCTTTCCAGCCCACGGTGGTGCGCGGTTTTTCGATGTAGGCGCGCATTACCAGCAGCATGTCATCGCGCACATCATGGGCGAGGGCAGCGAGGTTGCTGGCGTATTCCAGTGCGGCGACGGGATCGTGGATGGAGCAGGGGCCGACCACTACCAGTAAACGGGAGTCATCACCGTTGAGGATGGCGCGGATGGCCTGGCGCTGGCTGCTGACCTGGTGGCGAATGGCATCGCTCAGGGGCAGTTGCTGTTTGAGTTGTGCTGCCGTGGGCAGGCGACGGGTCGTCACCGGGGCAGATACAGCGTGTACGGTTGGCAGGGCGGATACGGATGCGTTCATGGTTCGGTCTTCCTGGGCAGGCGGCGGGTTGTCCCGCGCGCTCAGCCCTAGTGGGGTGTTCGACAATTGGCCAGACTGGCTGTAAGTACGTGCGTGCCACCAATGTGGGTCCGTTCGGAGGCGGCAGGCTGTCCCGAACGGCGGCTGATAAATCGCCATGCAGTGCAAAGGTCGAAGCGGTAATAAGTGGCGTAGTTCATGGGGTAAATCCTCAATTCAAGAAAATGTCTGGGGCCAAAAAAACAAAACCCCCGGTCGGGAAGCCGACCGGGGGTGAGAATTCTCTGTCAGGCGACCCCTAAATAGTGGGCGCCGTGTGGGTATCAGGCGCGCCAGTGGCTAAACCAATACCCAAAATAAAATCGTGCTGTGGAGTGCATGTTGTTCGCGCACACAGCCGCAGCCAGACGCGCTTGGCGTGTGGTCATACAGATGGCGGTGATGGCGTGAGGCAACATGGGGGGTCTCCGATTGATGGATCGCAGCTTACTCGAGAAAAACAGGCGTATTCAATAAAAAAATACTATCTGGAATAAACGTAACGGCTATTGACGGGTAATGCCGGGTGGATCAGGGGGGCGCCGAGCGTTGCCAGCAGGGCGTTTCTTGGGCTTGAATGCCCAGAAATCGGGCCTTCCGGACGATCGGCAGACTAAATCGGGAATAACCCCCAATTAAGCGCATACTCAAATTGAGTCATCATCTTTTGCTTCTACCAGATGCGTGGCCTGGGACGGAATGATGCCGTCCTTCATGCCCAGAAGAACCGCTACCTTGTGGGCTTCACCACGTTTCCCCTTTTTGCGCCCGGCGAGCACTTGATAAGTGGTTGCCGGGTCGACGCCATGTTCCCGAGCGAACTCTTGAACGGACTTTCCCTGGTGTTCCAGCCATGCCTTGGCTTGTGCAGCGGTACGAATTCCGGTCATAGTTCAAAACCGTTCAAAGTTGTTTAATATTTATGGATTATACCATCCTTGCGGGTGTTTAAAATGTGATCCTACATCCAAATGAGTGGAATTGGTTTGCGCTTGCGGCAGGAGCGGGAGCGGCTTGGTTTGTCGCAAAAAACTTTTGGCGAAATCGGTGGTGTCGAAGCTAATGCCCAGGGCAAATATGAAAATGGTGATCGCGCACCCAAGGCGGATTACTTGTCGCGCGTCGCTGCCCGGGGTGTTGATGTACTTTATGTGTTGACGGGTAGTCCGACCCCAACTCTTGTCGACAATTTGAGCCAGCTTGAAGAGAAGGTTCTGATCAGTTACAGGGTGCTGCACAAGGAAGATCAGGACGCCATCCGCCGCCTGACCACCACCCTGGCAGAGTTGTCGGCACCTCTGGCCGTTAAGGAACGTCGTGAACCTGAGGAGGTAGATCCGGTCAAGGAATGAATGTTTAAAAGGATTTAATGCTTTGGCAGTGATAGTTGACGCAAGTCGATAGGTTGGTGCTTTAGTTTTTGCTAAGGTGTCGGCAATCAACCAAGACCAATTTGCGAGGTGTCGACTTGATTCGGGTTCTAGTGGTCGATGACCACGATCTTGTGCGTACAGGGATTACACGAATGCTGGCCGATATCGAAGGTCTGCAGGTGGTCGGTCAGGCCGAGTCCGGCGAAGAGTCGTTGCTCAAGGCTCGAGAGTTGAAGCCGGATGTGGTCCTGATGGATGTCAAAATGCCTGGCATTGGTGGTCTTGAGGCTACTCGCAAGATGATGCGCAGCCACCCGGACATCAAGGTTGTCGCTGTGACCGTATGTGAAGAAGACCCTTTCCCTACGCGCTTGCTGCAAGCAGGCGCGGCGGGTTACATGACCAAAGGTGCCGGTCTGGCTGAAATGGTTCAGGCGATTCGCCAGGTGTTCGCCGGCCAGCGCTATATCAGCCCGCAAGTGGCACAGCAACTGGCGCTCAAATCCTTTCAGCCTGCCAGCGACTCACCCTTCGATGCCTTGTCCGAGCGTGAAATCCAGATCACCCTGATGATTGTTGGTTGTCAGAAAGTTCAGGTTATTTCCGACAAGCTCTGTCTTTCGCCCAAGACGGTAAACACTTACCGCTACCGTATTTACGAGAAGCTCTCGGTCAAAAGCGATGTTGAGCTGGCCTTGCTGGCTGTTCGTCACGGCATGGTTGATGCTGGTTAAAGATGACAGACGTGTTTGATGCCAGTGCATTTTTATCGACCTGCAGCGGTCGGCCCGGCGTGTATCGCATGTTTGACAGCGATGGGCGGCTTCTCTATGTGGGCAAGGCCAAGCACCTGAAAAAACGCCTGGCCAGCTACTTTCGCAAAACCGGCCTGGCGCCCAAGACGGCTGCGCTGGTTGCGCGTATCGCGCAAATTGAAACCACCATTACCGCCAATGAAACCGAAGCGTTGTTGCTCGAGCAGACGCTTATCAAAGAATGGCGCCCGCCCTACAACATCCTGTTGCGCGACGACAAGTCCTACCCCTATGTGTTTCTGTCGGATGGCCAATATCCGCGTCTTAGCATTCATCGCGGCGCCAAAAAACTCAAAGGCAAATACTTCGGGCCCTATCCCAGTGCCGGAGCTATCCGGGAAAGTTTGAGTATCCTGCAGAAGACTTTTCTGGTGCGTCAGTGCGACGACAGCTACTTCAAAAACCGCACGCGACCTTGCTTGCAGTACCAGATCAAACGTTGCAAGGCGCCTTGTGTCGGCCTGGTTGACCCGCAGGAATATGCCGAGGATGTGCGCCATTCGATCATGTTCCTTGAAGGTCGCAGCAGTGCCCTGACCGATGAGCTGAACGCAGCCATGGAACAGGCTGCCAGCACGCTGGACTTTGAGCGTGCTGCCGAGGTGCGTGACCAGATCTCCTTGTTGCGCCGGGTTCAGGACCAGCAAAGCATGGAGGGCGGTAACGGTGACGTGGACGTGATTGCCGCTTTCGTCAACCCGGGCGGCGCCTGTGTGCACTTGATCAATGTTCGCGGCGGGCGCGTGCTGGGCAGCAAGAACTTCTTCCCCCAGGTGGGTATCGAGGAAGATGTCGCCGAAGTGATGGCCGCTTTCCTGGGCCAGTACTACATCAGCAGCCCCGAGCGCGACCTGCCCAGCGAGTTGATCGTCAACGTGGAGCATGAGAGCTTCGGGGCGATTATCGACGCAATTGCAGAGCTGCGTGGCCGAGAGCTGGCGATCAGCTATCGTGTGCGCGGCACCCGGGCCCGCTGGCAGCAATTGGCGGTCACCAATGCCGAGCAGGCGCTGATGGCCCGCCTGACCAATCGCCTGCATGTGGCGGCGCGTTTTGAGGCCCTGGCCCAGGTATTGAAACTCGACGAGATTCCGCAGCGCCTAGAGTGCTATGACATCAGCCACTCCAGTGGCGAAGCGACGGTGGCGTCTTGCGTAGTGTTTGGCCCCGAGGGGCCGATCAAATCGGACTACCGGCGCTTTAACATTGAAGGCGTAACACCTGGTGATGACTATGCTGCCATGCACCAGGCTCTGATGCGGCGCTTCAGTCGTCTAAAAGAGGGGGAGGGCAAGCTGCCTGACATTCTTCTGGTCGATGGCGGCAAGGGCCAGCTCTCGATGGCCCGTGATGTGCTCAATGAACTGGCCGTGCCGGACCTGATCCTGCTTGGCGTGGCCAAGGGCGCGACGCGCAAGGCCGGTTTTGAAACCCTCTACCTGAACGATGCGGCCCATGAATTCACCTTGAAAGGCGACTCGCCGGCCCTGCATCTGATCCAGCAAATCCGTGACGAGGCCCATCGCTTTGCCATTACCGGGCATAGGGCGCGACGGGGTAAAACCCGGCGAACCTCAACCCTGGAAGGCATTGCAGGGGTAGGGCCGACGCGCCGCCGAGATTTATTGAAACATTTTGGTGGCTTACAGGAGCTATCTCGTGCCAGCATCGAGGAGATCGCCAAAGCACCCGGGATCAGTAAAAAGCTCGCTGAGTTGATTTATGCAAACCTTCACAGCGAGTAGAATGCCACCTCACCTCGTAGCCAGTTGTGCCGATGAATATCCCTAATTTGATCACCGTACTACGCGTTCTACTTATTCCTTTCTTCATTTTGTTGTTTTACCTGCCTTACAGCTGGAGCTATGCCGCCGCCAGTTCAGTCTTTGCATTTGCGGCGGCGACAGACTGGCTCGACGGCTACCTGGCCCGCCGACTGGAGCAGAGCACGCCTTTTGGCGCCTTTCTGGACCCGGTTGCCGACAAGCTGATGGTGGCGGTGGCTTTGGTGTTGCTGGTGCAAGAGCATCACAACGTGTGGCTGACCTTGCCGGCGGCGGTCATTATTGGTCGTGAGATCGTCATTTCCGCCTTGCGCGAGTGGATGGCGGAGCTGGGGGCACGGGCCCAGGTTGCGGTCTCGAACATGGGTAAATGGAAAACCGCAGCGCAGATGCTTGCCCTGGTCATTTTGCTGGCCAACCCTTCGGACTTCAGCTTCTGGGTGTTGGTAGGGTACGGGTTGCTGCTGGTAGCTGCCGGCTTGACCCTGTGGTCGATGCTGCAGTATTTGCGGGCTGCCTGGCCGCATCTGAAGACCACCTCGGTAAAATAAATAAAACTTTTTGAATCAAAGGCTTGACGCGTTATTAGATTTCTATAGAATGCGCATCACCAAGCGGGAATAGCTCAGTTGGTAGAGCACGACCTTGCCAAGGTCGGGGTCGCGAGTTCGAGTCTCGTTTCCCGCTCCACATATGGCCCTGCGAATTCAATCGGATTCGCAAGGGCAGAACAAAGGACCTTCGGGTCCTTTTTTCGTTTCTGGCGTTTAATCAAGAGCTTGATCTGGCGCAGAAGGTGGTGCTGGATTCCGTTTTCTGAAATCGGCAAGCTGCCAGCTACGGCTGTGGGCATTGCCTGGCGGTACGAATGACAGCATGTGAAAGCAGCGAGTCCGTCCTGATAGTATGCTTATCCGGTTTCCTGGTGAGAAATCTCGATAAAGGCTGCGATTTCAATGACTAAACCCTTCACTACTCTGGATGATGTTGCGAAAGTCGCAGGAATGTCCCGTGCGCAAGTTTCGAGAGCTCTGCGCTGTGATCCGGGGGTGCGTCCCGAGACCCGCAAGCGTATCGAAGAGATTGCGGCTCAGATGAATTACAAGCCCAATCTGGCAGCGCGCAGCTTGGTGTCCTCCCGGTCATCGATCGTAGGGTTGGTGATCGGCGACTTGAACAACCCCTTCCATATTCAGCTTGCCCAGTCCCTGGATGCGCAGCTTTTGGCTCGAGGGTTTGACCCGGTCACGTCGTTGCGTGCGCTGGAAAACGGGTCAGCACTGCTGGACTCGGATCGATTGCTGCGGCTGCGCGCGGCAGGGGTTATTCTGATCGGTACGTCGCACACATCCCGGGTGATAGGTCAAATCGCCGAGAAACTTCCATGCGTGTTTCTGGGCAACAAACGGGTCAGCCATCCGCAGGTGGTTTCCATTGTGGTAGATGACGAATCGGGGGTCCGGCAGGCCATGGCTCACCTTTTCTCATTGGGGCATCGCAGGATTGCTCATTTGGGCGGTGGCAATGAACCTTCAGCTCGCGAACGTACCCGTATTTACTGTCGGGTCATGCATGAAGCCGGGTTGGAGCCGATCGTGTTGCGTGGAGCACACACCGCCACTTTCGGCCGCAAAGGGGTGGATGCCCTGTTTGCTGACGGTCATGGCCCCACCGCCATTTTTGCCGCCAACGATTGTATTGCCGTTGGCGTACTCGACCGGTTGATGGGCATGGGGTTGTCCGTGCCTGATGATGTTGCGGTGATTGGCTTTGACGACATTCCTGATGCGAAGAACGAGGTGTTCTCCCTTTCGACCCTGCGTCAAGACACGCAAGCGCAGGCACAGGCCGCGGTCCTTGCACTTGAAGCCATGATCAAGGGCAGCGCCATTAAGGTTCGGCGTCTCATCATGCCCGTAGAACTGATTGTTCGTCGCACGACCTCATCTCCCTGCAAAACAGCGAGATAAAGCGCTCAAATCATCTGCGGCGGATTGACGCACGATGCCGCTGCCCCTAAGATTCGCGCCATTGCGCAGCTGACAATTGACCGCCCTTGATGTGCGGACAGTGGCAGGCTGCTTTTTTTTGCCATACGAATGAGAGCGCTCTCATTTTACTCAAGCGTTCTGATCTCCCCCTGTTTTTTTCGCGTTGCATGGGCAGCGTGCGCAAGTTTTCTCGATGGCCAGACCAGAGAGCGCATCCGACTGGATGCAGACGTCATTAAAAACACAGTAGGAACCTATATGAGACTCAAATGGATCGCGCCTGTTTGCATAGGCGTCATATTGGCTGTATTTGGGCTGGGCGTATTACTGGGAGGAGGGAAGCTGGCGTCGTTGGGGGGCAGTTGGTACTACCTGCTGGCGGGTGCTCTGATGATTGCCAGTGGCGTACAACTGGCTCGCCGCAAGATCGTAGCGACCTGGCTAGCCCTGGCATTACTGGCTTTCACCCTGGTCTGGTCGTTGTGGGAGGTGGGCTTCGATTTCTGGCAGTTGGTCCCTCGATTGATGACCTTCCTGATCATCGCCCTGGTGCTGACTCTGTTCGCGCCACTACTTGAAGGCGATCGTCGTTTTCTGGGCAAGGCACCGCTGACTGCGATCTGTGCTGCACTGATTGCCAGCATTGCTGGCTTTGGCTATGGCATGTTCCTGCCACATCCGACAGTGGTTGCACAGGAAGGCAGCAGCGCGCCGGTGGTGGTTCCCGATGCCGGGGAGTCCGATGGCAATGACTGGACGGCCTATGGTCGTAATACCCATGGCGAGCGGTTTGCCCAGTTCGAGCAAATCAACAAGTCGAACGTCAAGGATCTCCAGGTAGCTTGGACTTTTCGTACCGGCGACCTGGCCATCGACGGATCCGAGTATCAGGGCACACCCCTTAAGGTCGATGACACGGTTTACCTGTGTACTCCGCTGAACAAGGTGTTTGCACTGGATCCGGTCACCGGTGCCGAGAAGTGGAAGTTTGATCCGCAAATCAAGGAAACTCCGGCTAACAAAGGCTGGAAGCGTTGCCGTGGTGTGGGGTATTTCGATGCAGACAAAGCCGCAGCTGCGGCCGGCCAGAGCTCGCCAGGCACAATGGTTGCCAACGCCAAGTCGGCAGTGGCCGAGTGTCGGCGCCGCATCATCACGACCACTGTTGATGCGCGCCTGATTGCACTCGATGCCGAGACCGGCAAGGTCTGCGAAAGCTTTGGTGACCACGGCACAGTTGATCTGCTCAAAGGTATTGGCCCGAACACCGACGGTTCTTACTACCTGACGTCTGCGCCATTGGTGGCAGGTGATGTAGTGATTGTTGGCGGCAAGATCAACGACAACCTGACAACAGGCGAGCCATCAGGCGTTACCCGCGGTTTTGACGTGCGTACCGGTGAGCTGCTGTGGGCCTGGGAAGCACTGAACCCCAAGCGTGGCGTTCCCCTGGCCGAAGGTGAGTTGTATCCGAAGGAATCGCCAAACTTCTGGGGTACTGCGTCGTACGATGCAAAACTCGGTCTGGCTTATATCCCGACCGGTAACCAGACCCCTGACTTCTGGAACGGTGACCGCCATGCCGGTTCGGACGAATACAATGACTCGATCGTTGCAATTGACGTAAAAACCGGCGTCGACAAATGGCACTTCCGCACGGCAAACAACGACATGTTCGATTACGACGTGTCTGCGCAACCTATCTTGTACGACTTGCCGAACAAGGCGGGTGGCAGTACGCCCGTAGTCATCGCACTGACCAAGCGCGGGCAGATCTTTGTGCTTGATCGCCGTGACGGTACACCGGTTGTTGATGTAGAGCAGCGCAAAGTGGCCACTGACGGCATTGCAGGCATGCGTATTGCGCCGACTCAGCCTTACTCCAAGTTGTCGGTTGGCACTGAGCCATTCAAAGAGTCGGACATGTGGGGGGCCACAGTGTTTGACCAACTGATGTGCCGCATCGACTTCAAGGAAATGCGTTGGGCAGGTGAGTTCACGCCGCTGGTTGAAGGTCAGCGAACCTTGATCTACCCGGGTTATTACGGTGGTTTCAACTGGGGCGGTGGTGCGATAGATGCATCGACCGGCACATTGATTGTCAATGATATCCGCATGGCGCAATGGGGCCGTTTTATCAAGCGTGAAGATGCAGTGCGCACGGGTTTGAAACCCAGCACTGAGGGTGAGTATTCCGAGCAATTGGGCACGCCCTGGGGTGTTGAGCGCTCCATGTTTGTCTCGCCGCTGGGTGTCCCTTGTTTTAAGCCGCCGTTCGGCACCATGACCGCGATTGATCTCAATACCGGCAAGACCAAATGGCAAGTGCCAATGGGCAGCATTCAGGACGCTCCAGTGCACGGTATTGTGCCGGGTGTGCTGATGCCGCTGGGAATGCCAACCATGGGCGGCCCACTGGTCACCAAGGGCGGCCTGACATTCTTTCACGGCACCCTGGACTACTACATCCGGGCCCTGGACAACGACACCGGCAAAGAGCTGTGGCGCGGCCGCCTGCCCATGGGAGGACAAGGTGCCCCGATGACCTACATCGGCCGTGACGGCAAACAATACGTGGTTATCACCGTAGGCGGTGCAACACGTACCGGCAGCAATGAGAATCGTGGCGATTACATCATTGCTTACGCGTTACCGGACGCCCCCAAGCAATAAGGGCATCCCAACCGAAATGAAAAGCCCCCCGCACCTGAACAGATGTGGGGGGCTTTTTCGTTCGGCACGTGGCTGTTTAAGTGCGGGTTTATTGTGGGCTAACCCTTTCTACGCGTCCTGCTGCAGTTGGCGATGAGTTAGCGCTTCAATAAGGCGCGGGTTCCAGTACGGGTTGAACATTGCCATGTAGCGGGCAATATATTCAGGACGTCCTGCAATCTTGACTCACATAATGTGTGCAGCTTTTTAAATAAAGAGTCACAGGCACTGTCAGCTGTTCGGGACGCTCAAGCCCGGCATTTACAGGCCATGGGCATCGCACAGTGATTTCATCTTTATTGCAGCAGGTTTAATGTTTTCGAGTGCGTGAATATGTTAGCAGAATCAATCAATTGATCAGCTCGGCCCATCAACGGATATTCGTACGCTGAATAACGGTGTGTTCTTGTTGTATTGTCCTACAACCCTCTTGATTTCTATATAACAGGCTCTGGCAACGGATCGGGAATATTGGTAATTTGCGCCCCGTTGATCACTGGACCTCTAATAATGAAAAAACTATTCTTCAAGACCACCCTCGGTCTTGCCGTTGCACTTGCGTCTTCTCAGCTACTTGCCAGCGGTCTTGCAATCAATGAACAAAGTATCAGCGGCATGGGCACCGGCTTCGCCGGTCGATCGTCCTCTGCCGATGATGCCAGTACCGTATACGGCAACCCTGCGGGCATGGCGCGCCTGAAACAGGAGCAGGTGAGTGCAGGTGCTGCCTTGCTGGTGGCGAAAACCGATATCAGCCATACCCGCAGTACCTTTGGCGGCAAGGAAGACGGCGATATGGTGCCGTTGACTGCGGTGCCCATGGGTTATTACGTCAAGCCGATTGATGAACACTGGGCCTTCGGTGTCGGTTTCTATGTGCCGTTTGGTTTGATTACGGACTATGGCAGTGGTTTCGCCGGCCGTTACTTCGCCAATAAAAGCAAGATTCAGGTCATGACGTTCCAGCCCACGGTCAGCTATGCCTTCAATGACAAGGTGTCGATCGGCTTTGGTCCGACCATCAACCGCATTGACGGTGAGCTGACTTCCCAGGTGCCGAATGCCTTCACTCCGGGCAGCAACGACGGCAAGGTGAAGATCAGCGGCGATGACACGGCCATCGGTTTCAACGCCGGTGTCCTGGTGCAGGCCACTGACAGCACCCGTGTGGGCCTGACGTATCACTCCAAGGTCAGCTACAACCTCAAGGGCACTACCAAGGTCACTGGCGGTACCTTCAGCCTGCTGGGCCTGAGCGGCCAGAGCTACGATGCCAAGCTGGGCCTGGATACGCCGGAGTCGGTGGACTTCTCGGTCACTCATCAGCTCAATGATGACTGGACGCTGTATGCAGGCAGCACCTGGACCCGCTGGAGCCGTCTCAAGGACATTACCGTGCAGAACAGTGGTGTCAGTCCGCTTCTTGGCGGCTCGTTGAGCACCATTACCGAAGAGCAGAACTGGCATGACACCTGGGCCCACGCCATGGGTGCCGCGTATCAGTTGAATCCGCAATGGGTACTGCGCACCGGCTTGTCGGTTGACCAGTCGCCAACCAACAACACCAACCGTTCGCCGCGCATTCCTACCGGTGACCGTACCGCCATCAGCTTCGGCGCTGGCTGGACGCCGGTCAGTAACATGACGATCGACCTGGCGTACTCCTACCTGTGGGAAGACAGTACCAAGGTTAACGACAGCTCGGCTTCCAAGGGTGCCTACAGCTCTACCTACAAAAACAGCGCGAGCGGTTTTGGTACTTCGATCACTTATCGCTTCTGATCCACGGGATGTGCGTTACCGGGAATGTAACGCACATCATGCTCAGTCAAGGCACCGCAAGCGGCTCGGTCTCGCCAGCGGCAAACACTGCCCGGGCATTGCTCTGCGGGCTGAATATCCCCGTCAGTAGCAGCATGGCTACCACCGCCACAACCAGAACCCACCAGGCACTGACAAAACTCCCTGTAAGTTCGCGAAGCCAGCCCGTCAGCCATGGCGAAACCGCATTCACAAGAAACCCCGCGCCTTGCACGAACCCTGCAAGCTGAGCGGCTTCGCTAGGTTTGCGGCAATGGTCGAGGGTCAGGATCAGGCTCAGGGCGAAACAGGCTCCCAGGCCAAATCCAATCAAGGCCACCCACCTATGTGGCGACTCCAGCGGCCACATGACCAGGCCGATAAAGCCCAGCGCCTGCGCTGCCAGGCTGACCGCCAATAGCGGGCGTCTGTCGATGCTGCGGTGGGCCAGCGCAGGCATCACCAGCGCTGCCAGTACCTGAAAAATGGTCATAAACGCCAGAAGCGAGCCACTCTGTGCTGCGCTCCAGCCCATCTGCAAATAGTAGGCGGGCAACCACGCCACCATGCTCATATAGCCACAGTTGACGAGGCCGAAGTACAGCGCCAGTAACCATGCGCGCCGGTTGCGCCACGGGCGTATGGCTGGCTCGCCCGCAGTTCCGGCACCGCTGGCAAAGGGCAGTAAACCCCACAGCACCAGCGCGACCAGAGCAGGCACCAGCCATATCCCCAGCCCGGCCTGCCAATGGCCAAAGTGGCCGGCCACCAACGGGCTGACGAGTGCAGCCAGGCCGCCGCCGGCCATAAGGGAGGCGGAGTACACCCCCAACGCCAGCGCCACCCGTTGCGCAAACTGGCGCTTGATCAGCGCCGGAACCAGCACCTGGATCAGCGCAACCCCGGCACCGCCCAACAAGGCCGTGGCCATCAGGGTTTGTGCCTGATCGGCAAACAAGCGCCACAGGCAGGCGCCCAGGATCATCGACAGGCCCAGGGCCACGCCACGGCGCTCGCCCAGGCCGGCCTGCAGGCGTACGCCGAGCAAGGCCACCAGACCCATGCAGATCACGGGCAGGCTGGTCAGCCAGGCACTGCTCTGAAAGCTCATGCCCGTGTCATGACGGATCTCAAGCAACAGCGGGCTGATGGAGCTGAGCAGCGGACGCAGGTTAAGCCCCAGCACCACCAGCAATGCCCAATTGGCGAACACCCGTGCAGGGTGTTTATCCAGGCTCATGGCAGGCTTTCCAGTCGCTATAGATCTTGTCCATGGCCGGTTGGGGGAGGTGTTGTATCGCCAGTTTCTGTTCGTTCAACGGCAGCGCCAGTTGCTGATAAATCGCCGCCGTAGACAGCCCGAAGGGTTCGCCCTGCGGGTTGCTGGCGGCATACACCACTCGGGTGATGCCACACAGGTGCATGGCACTCAGGCACATGGGGCAAGGCTGGCCACTGGCATAGATCACGCAACCCTCCAGGCGCGGGCCCAGTTGCTGGCTGGCAGCCCGTATGGCCAGGAGTTCTGCGTGTGCAGTCGGGTCCTGGCTGATATGAAGGGTATTGACGGCCTCAACGATCACCTCGCCGTTTTTGACCAGTAGCGCAGCAAAAGGCCGGCCACCGTCGGCAACGTTGCTGGCGGCCAGGGCTACGGCGCGTTGCAGGTAAAACTCATCGCTATGCATAACAACTCCAGGGTGTGATTCAGTGCGCGCCGGCATCACGCAACAATTGTGCGGTCACGCCCTGGCCGCGCTGCTGCGCTTGTTGCAGGGGGGTGTGGCCGTCGCTGTCCGGCAGGTTCAGGTCGGCACCGGCATTGATCAATTGGGTGATGATCTGCTGATGCGCCGGGCCGCCGTCGGAGAGCACGATGGCTTCCATCAGGCAGGTCCAGCCCAGGCGATTGACATGGTTCAGATCAACCCCTGCCGCGATCAGCAGGCGCACCGTTTCAACATGGCCGCGCTCGCAGGCCGGGATCAGGGCGGTACCGCCATAGCGGTTGGTACTCTGCAGATCGGCACCTTGGGCCAGGGTCATTTGCAGGATTTCGTTACGCCCACTGGCGCCTGCCAACAGATAGGGGCTGTCGCGCATCAGGTTCTTCTGGTTGACGTCGGCACCTGCCTGGATCAAGGCCCGGGCGATTTCGATCTGGTTCGATCGGGTTGCCAGCAGCAGTGCGCTGCTGCCATCCAGCCCCTGGACGTTGAGGTCCGCGCCTTCGCTGATCAGTTGCTGGACCCTGGCCAGCTCGCCGTCGCTGACGGCAGTGAGGAGTGTCTTGTCGCTTGCCATCACCGCTCCCATCATCAACAGCGCGACCGTCAGCAGGCCGCATTTGCGTGTCAGGCTACCCATGGTTGAGCCCTCTTTTACATCCCGTGAAAAGCCAGTATGGTCAGCGCAGCAGGTATTCTGAAATTAAATATAGCCATGCCTTTAAGTGGCAATGTGAATGGTGAGGCGGATGCTTGATCCCATACTATTACGCAGTTTTGTCGCGGTGGTGGACTGCGCCAATTTCACCCGGGCGGCGCAGCGTCTGCATCTCACCCAGTCCACGGTCAGCCAGCAGATCCGCCGTCTGGAAGACAGCCTTGGCTGCAGGCTGCTCGATCGCGAACAGCGCCGGGTGATTGCCACACCTGAAGGTGAGCGTCTGCTGGCCTATGCGCGGCGCATCCTGGCGCTTGATCAGGAAGCCCGCGACGTGCTGTTCAACCAGGCCAGTGAGGGGGTGTTGCGCCTCGGCGTGCCTGAAGACTTCGCTGCCGAGCGCTTGATGCCGATCCTTTCGCGGTTCGGCCTGGAGCACCCGGGAGTGCGCCTGGAAGTCACCAGCGGGTTGGGCCCTGAACTGATGCGGCTTTATCGCCAGGATGAATTCGACCTGTTGCTGGTCAAGCAGATGGGGCAGGGCGATGATTGCCTGGCGTGCTGGCCCGAACCCATGTGTTGGGTCGACAGCCGTTCAGCGCCCGCACTGGGGCGCGAACCCTTGCCGCTTGTGGCGTTTCCGGTGGGCGGTTTGTACCGCAATGAAATGCTCCATCACCTTGAGGTGGGGGGATGGCGCTGGCGCATCAACTACTCCAGCGCAAGTCTGGCCAGTGTCTGCGCCGCCGTGGCGGCGGGCCTGGGTATCAGCTTGTTGCCGTTACGGGTGATCAGCCCGGAACACCGGGTGATTGACGCCGGCAGCGGCCTGCCGGATATCCAGGGGGTATTTCTGGCGTTGTATGGGCAAAACGGTCTGAGCCATGCGGGCAAGTTGTTGCAATGTCAGTTGCTGGATCTGTGCCAGACCCTTGCTAACGATGAGCAGGCGGGTGAACCAACCCTCAAAACCCGGCCAGTTGAGTGAGAGTGAAACAATTTGATCCTGTGATTCCAGAATGCTTGGAATTTATGGGTGATTATCTTGTGATGGAACATGACTAAAGTAGAAGTTTTACAGGTCAAGAGCTGATTGTCCTGAGCAGGCCAACGCCTTTCCTGGATAACCAGCCACTACAGAGGTCACAGGTTATGGATACCAAACTCAAAGCGTTGCTTGATCGCGAAGAGATTCGCAATCTCAGAACCCTCTATGCACATCACCTGGACAGCAACACTATCGACGCACTCGACGAAGTGTTCTCGGCAGATGCGGTGGTGGAGGTTACGGTCGGCAAAATGACGGGTATAGATGCCATCCGCAGCGGCCTTAATGATGCCTTCAAACGCTTCGATCGCGACCGCCAGGGCAGTTATCCGTTTCTGCATGCGATCGCCAACCACTGGATCACGTTGACCGGGCCGGATACCGCGCAAGGGCGTTGCTATCTGATTGATTTCGAGACCGCATCCAAGCCCGATCCGAACCCGCTGCTGTTGCTCGGGCTGTACGCCGACACGTACCGGCGTATCGATGGCGAGTGGCGCATCACCCATACCCGCCTTGAAGTGGTCTGGCCTGAGCGTGCCGCCTGATCCAGGGCAGGCTCCGAGGATTGACCATGAGCGATGCGCCTTTATCCAGGGCGCATTTTTGTTTGGGCAGAAGGTCAGCCCCGAGGCTGATTACCCCTCTATTACTGCATGGCTTTGCTATTGTTCAGCTGCAGATCCTTAAACGTTAGCCTTGGACGCCATAATGACGGGCAACCCATTTGACGGTATTCGCGAGTTTGTGTCTGCGGCCCAGTCACTGAGCTTTACAGCGGCAGCACTGGAGCTTGGCGTGACAAGTTCCGCCGTTGGCAAAAGCGTGACTCGCCTGGAGGCGCGCCTTGGCGTCAAGCTTTTGCATCGCACCACCCGGCGCCTGATCCTTACCAGCGAGGGTGAGGCCTATCTGGCCAGCTGCCTGCGGGTAATGGATGAACTGGCCGAGACCCAGGGCTTTTTGACCACCGGCCAACAGGAACCTGTCGGTCGGTTGCGGATCGATCTGCCGGCGGCCTTTGGTCGCCGACATATTTTGCCGACCTTGATCGATATGGCGGTGCGATACCAGCAGCTCGATCTCTCCATCAGCTTCAGTGAGCGGCTGGTGGATATCGTCAATGAGGGTATCGATCTTGTGGTCCGAATCGGTTCATTGAAGGATGACGCTGAAATAGTGGCCCGCAGGCTGGGCAGCCAGAGCCTGTTGATTTGCGCAACCCGCGAATACCTGCACAGGCATGGCACGCCCCAGGCACCGGCTGATCTCCTGCAGCATGACTGCATTGTCGGCTGGCGCAACGGCACTCGCAAAAGCTGGATGCTGGTGGATGAAAAGGGGCACACCAACGAGCACGACGTGCGGGTCAAGCATGAGATGGGAGACGGTGAAATGTTGCTGGACATGACACTGGCCGGGGGCGGCCTGGCCCAACTGCCCACCTGGCTGGTGCAGACGCATATCCAGCAGGGGTTGCTGGTGCCCGTACTTGAGCAATATGCCGGCGCCGAGATGCCTATACACGTGATCTGGCCACGCACGCGTTACATACAGCCCAAGATCAGAATGGTCGTCGATGAACTGCTGGCACTGGCCCGACGCGATGCCGGGATTTTTCGCCCGAATCAGGGCGCGCCCAACCCCCAGGGTTCATGAATGCAGCGCCTCAAGCACCCTACTTGAAGCGCTGCAGCTGAGTACCGTTACGGGTTCGGCGAGTGAAAGGGGTAATCGACATAGCCTTTTTCGCCGCTGTTGCCGTAGAACGTGGCGCGGTCCGGGGTTGCAATCGGCCAGTTATTTTTCATCCGCTCCACCAGGTCCGGGTTGGCAATAAAAGGCCGGCCAAACGCGACCAGGTCCAGAGCACCCGACTCCAGTGCGGCTTCTGCCGACTCGCGATCAAAGCCGCCGGCGGCTATCAGTGTGCCTTGATACGACTCGCGAAAAGTCTGCGCAAAGCCTTCGGGCATGCGCTCGGCGCCAATGGTCAATTGATCGCTCAAGTGCACATAGGCAATGTTGCGTTGATGAATGTCGCGAGCCACCGTGACCCAGGTCTGGGCTTCGTCAGCAAACGGCGCCATGTCGAACAGGCGACCAAACGGCGAGATACGCACGCCAACCTTGCCACGCCCAATGGCGTCGGCAACCGCATCAATGGTTTCCAGCAGCAGGCGAATGCGGTTTTCGATTGAGCCGCCATAACGGTCGGTACGATCGTTTACGCACGGATTGATAAACTGCTCGAACAGGTAGCCGTTGGCGCCATGAATTTCGACCCCGTCAAAACCCGCCTCGACAGCCCGGCGGGCAGCCTGAACAAAGTCATTTTTGATCGCCCCGACTTCTTCGGTCGACAGCGCGCGCGGCGGGCTGGCCTGGATCGGGCCCGGTTGACCGTGCTCGTCATAGGCATAGGTCATTGAGTTGGCCGCCAGCTTGTTGCTGGATGACACCGGCGCACCGCCGTCCGGTTGCAACGTGGTGTGGGAGACCCGGCCGACATGCCAGAGCTGGGCGAAGATCTTGCCGCCGTCCTCATGCACGGCCCGGGTGACGTGCTTCCAGCCTTCCACTTGTGCCTGATTATAAAGGCCGGGGTTGAACAGATAACCGCGGCCCTGGATTGAAACCGGCACACCTTCGCTGATGATCAGGCCGGCGCTTGCACGCTGGCGGTAGTACAGCACCGTCAACTCGTCAGGAATATCGTTCAAGGCGCGAGCACGGGTCATGGGCGCCATCACGACACGATTCTTCAGCTCCATTCCCGACAAGGTGTAGGGAGAAAACAGCATACTCATAGGGCAGGGACCTCCGGTGTGGGGCGCTGCGTGGCGCCAGTCCGGGTCAATATACGGTGATATTGATCCCGGATAATCGGCCCTGGATTCCAAACATTGCGGAGTTGAATTCCATAATTTGCGCGGTCAATTACTCAAGGACAGCTGGATCGCGGCGGATTTCTTCCCGTGCCATGGCTTCCCACAGGAACGGAAAGCCATTGGCATCGGTGCGCTCTCCAGTGGCGAGAGCAACATGGGCAGGGAGCGGCGCGCCGCCACCGAGTGCCTCGACATGCCAGGCCAGACGGCTACGCCATTCCAGTGTGATCGCGCGCAAATGGGCCTGACGAATGCCATTGGCCACCACCAGGACACCGTGGTTGGCGAGCATGGCCCATTTCTGGGCCCCCAGTGCCGTCACTACGGCGCGGCCCAGGGCGGTGTCTTCGACTGTGCCGCGATACTCGTCGTAGAGCACCGGGTCGCTATCGACCAGGGCGGAGGTCTGGTCGTAAACCGGCGGGATGCGCCCCGCGGCCGACCAGACGCCTGCCCAGCGCGGGTGGTTATGGATGACCACCTCAACATCATGGCGCGCGGCATGTAAATCCATATGCAGGTTGATGGCCGGGGTGATGTTCCATTCGCCTTCAATGACCTTGCCTGTCTGGTCGAGGCGCAGGATGTCCGAGGCGGTTACTTCGCCCCAGGTGAGTTCCCAGGGGTTGGCCAGATAAGTGCCATCGTCCTGCCTGACGGTGATATGACCTGCGATATGGTCGTTATAACCCTCTCGGTACAGCACCCGGCACAGCAGTGCTACGCGCTGGCGCGCAGTCAGTTGGGGCAGCAGTGCATAACGGCCTGGCCTGGGAATGTAGCGGGCCAGCAAGTCGTGATTAAGCTCATCCTTCATCATTCTGGTGTGCTCCTGTGCAGCGGTTGTTATCCGTGATTGATCCTTCAGCACTCACGCCTGCAAGGGTTCGCGGGCGAATACCGAGGTGCGCTGCATGCGCCGTTGATGGGGTTGATAGTCCAGAATGGCGTTGTGCAGCACGCTGCGGTTGTCCCAAAGCACCATGTCACCGACGCGCCAGCGATGGCGAAAACCGAATTGCACGTGCTGGCAATGCCCGTGCAGATAGCCCAGGATCGCGTCGCTTTCAGAGGGGGCCAGGCCGTCGATATGGGTGGTGTAGGTCGGGCTCAGATACAGGGCCTTGCGGCCTGACTGCGGGTGCTGGATCACCAGCGGGTGCAGGTGGCGGCGGTTCATCTGCACGACCTCGGCATAGCGCTCATGGTTGACAACGTTCTGGCGCAGCGCTGCCGTCATGGGTCCGTTCATGTCGTGCCAGGCGCTGAGCCCGTCGAGGTAGTGCTGCATGCGTGCAGACAGTCTGTCGTAGGCCGTGGTCATGCTGATCCAGCACGTATCGCCGCCACAGGGCGGCAGGATCCGGGCGTGGGTCATGGTGACAATCGGCGGCTCGGGCAGGAAACTCTCGTCGTGGTGCCACATGTCCGCCCGGTCGCCCAGTCTGGAATCGATCACGGTGATCTGTTCAAAACCTGCGCCCAGGTTGGGATAGAAGGTGTGAACTTCGGGCTCACCGAAATACCGTGCAATGGCCAGGTGTTGTTCTGGCTGTAGCCATGGGGCGTGCAGTACCAGGGCTTCATGTTTGACCAGCGCGGCTGCCAGTGCCGCCAGGGTTTGCGGCTGAAAAACAGTGGCAGGATCCAGGTCAAGCACTTCGGCGCCCAGGTGTGGGCCAAGGGGCTGGAGGGTGAAGGGTGAAGGCATGGGCAAACTCCCGGCAGGCTGAAATATCCGATCTTATGGAGGGCGTATCACTACACGTTTGGACGTTGTCTGAACGACCCTGAAGATCATACTGTCGTCACCCGGGTTGAGATATTCGCATTCCGGGAGTGCCTGGAGCTGTTGCTAAGCTGCTGATATAAAAGGTAAAAATATGAAAACAAGGATAATCATTAATTCAGTGCTCGGATTCCCATGACCAGGCCCGTCGATGCCAGCACCAGAGGCCTGATGCCTGCATTGCGCAAGCGGCCGGTGCAATCACGCTCGCGGGCCCTGGTCGAGGCAGTTGAGCAGGCCTGTTTGCAGATACTGGATGAAGCCGGGGAGGCGGCGCTGACGGTTGCCCGCATCGCGGAGCTATCAGGGGTCGCAGTGGGCTCGATCTACCAGTATTTCCCCAGCAAGGACGCCATCGTGGCTCTGCTGTACGAACGTGTACTCGACGAAGAGTCCGAGCAACTGCTGAAGGTGCGTGAAAAGTTGGTTGGCGTGCCCCTGAAGTCGGCGCTGGAGCACATTCTGGCCAATATCATTCGCGTCGAAACACGCTTGTTCAGGCTGAACAAGGTGTTTCATTTGCGTTATCACTCGGCCTTGCACCTGGGCATGTGGCGCGGGCCTTACACCACCACCGGGGAATTTATCGAAGCGACCTGGTTGCCGCTGCTGCAGTTGTATGAGGATGAAATATCCACGCAACACCCGGCCATGGCCGCTTACCTGCTCGGGCAGGGGCTGCGCAGTGTTATCCGCTCGGTACTGGAAGACATGCCGGACCAGCTTGAATCCAGGGCGTTGCTCGATAGCCTGGTCGCCATGGCCATGGGTTGCCTGCGGCCCTGCACACCGGGTTGACTCAGTGTGTGCAGGGCCGGTTGACACCTAGGGTCAGCGGTCTACCCGCTGTTGCAAATGGGCCGGGTAACGCTCGCCGACAATCTGGATCTGCTGCAGTGCCGACTCGATATTCGCCAGATCCTGCGCGCTCAGTTCAAAATTAGCCGCGCCGGTGTTTTCCTCAAGCCGATGCAGTTTGGTCGTGCCCGGTATCGGCACGATCCAGGGCTGTTGGGCCAGCAGCCAGGCAATGGCGATCTGTGCTCGGGTTGCGTGCATGCCTTCTGCAATCTGGCCCAGCACCTGCACCAGTTGTGCATTGGCGCGGCGGTTTTCTTCACTGAAGCGCGGTACTATCTGGCGAAAGTCGTCCGCCGCGAACGAGGTGCCGGCATCTATGCTGCCGGTCAGGAAGCCCTTGCCTAAAGGGCTGAACGGTACAAAACCGATGCCCAGCTCTGCGAGCAGCGGCAGGATTTCTTTTTCCGGTTCGCGCCACCACAGCGAGTACTCGCTTTGCAACGCGGCAACGGGCTGAATGGCGTGGGCCCGGCGAATGGTTTGCGCACCGGCCTCCGACAAGCCGAAGTGTTTGACCTTGCCTTCGCGGATCAACTGCTTGACCGTTCCGGCGACGTCTTCCACCGGCACGTCGGGATCAACGCGGTGCTGGTAAAACAGATCGATGCAGTCAGTGTTCAGACGCTTGAGCGACGCCTCGGCTACGGCGCGAATGTTGTCCGGGCGGCTGTCCAGCCCCTGGGCTACATCGCCGTTCTTGAAGCCGAATTTGCTGGCAATTACCACGTGTTCGCGAAAGGGCGCCAGGGCCTCCCCCAGCAGCGACTCGTTGGTGAACGGGCCATACGCCTCGGCTGTGTCAAAGAAGGTCACGCCACGCTCGTATGCGCTGCGGATCAATGCGATTGCGCGGGTTTTATCCAGGGCGGGGCCATAGCCGTAACTCATGCCCATGCAACCCAGCCCGATGGCTGAAACTTCAAGGCCGCTTTGGCCCAGTAAACGCTTTTGCATTTCGCCGTCTCCAGTCGAACAGTGTGTAACCACCTTATATTGCTGTCTGAAGCTCAACAATATAGGGTTTGCTGTATGGCTTAGTGAGAGGAATTCATCAATGATGCGCCCAGACCTGCCGGGCCTGACTGCTTTTATCGCCATCGCCGAGCACCGCAGTTTCAGCGGAGCGGCCCGTGTGCTGGGGGTGTCGTCCTCTGCCCTCAGTCACTCGATGCGCAACCTTGAGGCGCGCTTGCAGATGCGCCTGTTCAATCGCACGACACGCTCGGTGTCATTGACCGAGGCGGGGGAGCAGTTGTTGCGGGGCGTGCGACCCCTTATGAATGACCTGACCAGTGTCATCAACGAAGTCACTTCTGAACGGATCAGCCCTTCGGGGTCGATTCGTGTCAGTGCATCGGAGTCATCCTTCCTGCCGTTGATCCGCCATGTGGTGCCGGATTTTGTCCGCTGTTATCCGCACATCAATATCGAGTTCGTGGCAGACAACCGGCTGCAGGATATTGTCGGTGACGGCTTCGACGCGGGCATTCGCCTGATCGATGATGTGCCTCGGGACATGATCGCCATTCGCTTCGGCCCGGACTTGCGCTTCGCCGCTGTCGCCTCGCCAGACTACCTTGAGCAGCATCCTGCGCCGAAACAGCCGCAAGACCTCAAAGCCCACCGATGCATTCGCTTTCGCTTCACCAGTGGCGGGCTCTTTCGCTGGGATTTCAAATGTGCCGGGCAAAGCCTCAGCCTGGATGTAGAGGGGCCGATCACCCTGGACAACATCAACCTTATGGTTGAAGCGGCACTGGCTGGTGCAGGCGTGGCCTGGGTGCCCGTGACCACTGTTGCCGAACACCTGCGTGACGGCCGTCTGATCAACTTGCTACCCCAGTGGAGCCCGAATTATTCAGGCCTGTGCCTGTACTACCCGGCCAACCGTCATCCGCCGATTGCCCTGCGGCTTTTTGCCCAGGCTGTGCGCGAGTGGTCGAGTCGGGTGGGGACGGATTAGTCGGGATGGCTGCCGGATTTCCCGCCCAAACCTGATGCCAGGTTCTCTACGAATGTTGAATGCTGACGCCACAAGTTATGGTTCAAGCGCCTGATATCAACTTCATCTATATCAGATTTATAGTTTTGCGAATTGCTCACTGTCGCAGTCGGGATGACCATGGGTGAACCCTCCATCACCCCCAAGGCAAAGCCCTATGACAATCTCGACGGTAGCTGCACTGCAACTGGGTTCGCACCCCGACGGCACCCACAAAACCCTGGGAGCGATTCTGGCTTACGAGTCGGAAATAAAGCGCTCAGGCGCGCAACTGGTGGTCATGCCTGAAGCGTTATTAGGCGGTTATCCCAAAGGTGAAATATTTGGGACTTACCTGGGGTATCGGCTGCCCGAGGGTCGGGAAACCTTTGCCCGTTATTTTGCCAATGCCATCGATGTTCCCGGCGCCGAGACTGCAGAACTCGCAGGTCTGGCCCAACGCACCGGCGCCCATCTGGTGGTCGGTGTGATCGAGCGCAGCGGTAGTTCACTGTTTTGCAGCGCGTTGTTTTTTTCGCCCGAAGAAGGCCTGGTGGGCAACCACCGCAAATTGATGCCCACCGGCAGTGAGCGGTTGATCTGGGGCCAGGGCGACGGCTCTACGCTGCCAGTGCTCGACACCCCGGTGGGCAAGATCGGCGCGGCGATCTGCTGGGAAAACTATATGCCTTTGCTGCGTACCGCGATGTACGCCAAGGGCACTGAGGTGTGGTGCGCTCCAACGGTAGATGAGCGTGAGAACTGGCTGATTTCCATGCGCCATATCGCCCACGAAGGACGCTGTTTTGTGGTCAGTGCCTGCCAGATCCAGCCGTCGCCACATGAGCTTGGCATTAGTGTGGAACACTGGGATGACGACCGGATGCTGATTTCGGGCAACAGCATCATCGTCGGCCCGATGGGCGAGGTGATCGCCGGCCCGTTGAAAAACGGCCCCGGCCTGCTGGTGGCGCAGATCGACTCGGCCGAGGTGGTCAAGGCGCGCTACGATTTTGATGTGGTCGGCCATTATTCACGGCCGGATGTTTTCACCCTGAGCGTTGATGAACGGGCGAAAACCTCGGTCAAATTCCAGTCGTGATCAGGGAGATTTAGCGATTCACGATAGGTCGAACCGACTCTCGACCAGTGCTATTATCAGCGCTTTGAGCGTCTGCAATGTGTTGTCGTGCCTGCTGCCTACCCGCATGCCGATCTCCAGGTCGTAGGCGGGCAGGGGCACCGGGCAGGCGAAGGTTTGCAGAGAACAGATCGACGCCATGGCGCGTGCCGCATGAGCGGGCACTGTGGTGATCAACTCTGAGCCAAGCAGCAGAAACGGCACAGCAGCAAAATGCGAGGTCGAGGCGCGAACGCTGCGTTTGTACCCGGCAGCATTCAGACCTTCATCGACAATACCGACAAAACCGCCCGACGACACCAGCAGTTGTGGCCGTTGGGCATAGTCTTGCGTGGTGGTGGGGATGCTGATGTGCGCATCGGCCAGGCACAGGTAATGGCCGCGTCCCAGGCGCTGGCGCGAAATCAGCGGCGATGACAGTCCGCCTGCCGACAGGGTGATATCTATCTGATGGCGCATCAGCATGTCCTGCACCAGGCCGCTGTGGGTCTGGCGAAAAATGATGCGTAAGCCGCGAAGCTGTTCATCGATCAGCGCAATCAGGTCTTTGCCCAAAGCGATTTCACAATCATCGGACAAGCCGATAGTGATCGTCCTACCTTTGATTTCCTTGCCGCCAACTGACAGTGCCAGGGCTTGCCGGCAGCGATTGAGTGCCTCGCTGACAAGCGGCGCCAGCTCATTGGCCCGCATGGTGGGGCGCAGGCCTCGGCCGGTGCGTTCGAACAACGGGTCGGCATAGATCTCGCGCAGGCGGGCAAGTGCTGCACTGACCGCCGGCTGGGTAACTCCCAGGCGAATCGCGGCGCGACTGGCCCCTCCTTCTTCGATCAAGGCAACAAACACCCTGAGCAGGTTGAGGTCGACGGCTTCGATATCATTGTTGTTCATGTTGGATAGGCCGAAGAGCTGATTTGCTTATAGTATCGCCACCCGCCAGGCTCTCAGGCAAACACAGGGGGAGCAACAGCTGGCGTGCTGTCGCTCCCCTGTACTGGCTTACTGCGGCCGAACACCGTCATAAGCATCCTGCAGCAGTTGGCGAATGGCCGCAGCTTCGATCGGGCGAGGGTTCCAGTACGGGTTGGAGAGGGCGATATCGGTGGCACGATCCAGATCGGCTTCGCTCAGGCCCAGGTCCTTGAGGCGGGTCGGTGCGCCCAGTGAGCTGGAAAGGTCGAACAGCGCCGCCGCCGGGCTGCAATGGTCGACACCCAGGGCCCGGCAAATGCGCGACAAGCCGGGTGCCGCCGACTGGTTGTAGGCAATGGCGTGGGGGAGCACGATGGTGTGGGTCTGGGCGTGAGGCAGGTTGAAGCTGCCACCCAGGGTGTGGCACAACTTGTGATGCAGTGCCATGCCGACGTTACCCAGTACCGTGCCACACAGCCAGGCGCCATACAGGCAGTCACCCCGTGCATCCAGGTCGGCCGGATTATGACCAATGTTCTTCATACCTGCGGCTAGGGCGCGGATGCCTTCTTCGGCCATTAATGACATTACCGGGTTGCCATCCTGGGCGTAGAGGCCTTCCGCTGCGTGGGCGATGGCGTTCATGCCGCTGGTGATTGACATCTCGACGGGCAGGCTGACCGTCAGTTCGGGGTCGTAGATCACGGTTTTCGGCAGCACCCGCGGGTCTTTGCCGGTGCGCTTGAGACCGTTTTCGGTGAGGCCAAACACGGGGGTCATTTCGGAACCGGCATAGGTGGTCGGAATGGCCAGAATCGGCAGGCCGGAGTCCAGTGCAATAGCCTTGCCCAGACCAGTAGTAGAGCCGCCGCCGATGGCCACGGCGCAGTCTGCACCCAGCTTGCGTGCCACGTCGCGGGCTTCACGGGCGGTTTCGACAGGGACATGCATCACCGCCTTGTCGAAGATGGCTGCGGCCCTGCTGCCGAGCAGATCCGCGACCCGTTCTGCCTGGGCGCGTTGCTCCGGGGTACAGAGGATCAGTGCCCGCCTGGCGCCCAGCAGATCGATTTCTGCCTCCAGTTGTTGCAGTGAACCCTTGCCGAATATGACGCGCGATGGTTGGCCGTTATAGATAAATGGGAGCATTGACATGGGGCAGGTCTCCTTGAGTAAAAGCACAGGGGGTGACTGGGCGCGCAATGACTGGCGTGGGCTGATAAGCAGTCAGCTGCCATTGGCCTTGCGACTTTTGCCAGACGCTAAGCGTCAGGTTATTCAGATTTTTGGCCACGCCGTGGGACACGATATCGGCAGACATTTGCCCAAAGACCAAAGCGATTGCGCCGCACACGCGCACTTCGTGCACGCTGTGGTCAATACGGTGGTAGTGGTAAAGCCCGGCGCGGCACTTGTTCAAATAGGCGGCGAGATCGTCTTTAACACCATTGGAATGCACATAGACCAGTGCGGGGTGAGCCAGGCGCTGGAAGGTATCAAGGTCTCCTTGTTGCATCGCCTGGTAACGCTGGTTTTCCAGTGAGCGGATTAAAGCGGTAATGGCTGAATCGCAGTGCATGCTGACCTCGAGCGGTAAATGACAACGCAGTTGCAGGGCTCAGTTTTTCGCCAGAACGAAATCGAACGCCAGGGTGTAAAACGGATCGCTGCTGAGCGTGCCCACAGGGGTTGTCCCGGGGGCATGCCATTGCCATTGCGCTACCAGCGCTGAGCGCACAGCGAAAAGCGGATCAGCTTCCAGATAGGGATCACCTTCACGAAAAACCCGGGTTGTCAGGCGTTGATAACCGACCGCGCGAACCGTGAACTCAAGTTGTGCCGGGCGCCAGGCCGGGCGGTTCAGGGCGCCCAGCATCTGACCCACCGGACTGTCCTCGCGAATGCACTGGTGATCTGGCAGCGTCGTGCAAAAGTGATAGCGACCTTGCTCATCGGCTTGCAGCAGAACCCGGCCGGGGGCTTCGTCAGAACCCGGATTGATTTCCAGCGACGCATGAGGAACGGGGCTGCCTGCTGCATCCAGAACAGAACCCTGCACATAGCCTTTGGGGGCAAGCGGATTCGTGCTGAGGTCCGCGCCAAGATCGAGCAACAAAGGCGGTTGTTCAGACACAGCATTGAAGGCCGCCGTTTCGGTACAGCCGGCAGGCTTTCTGTTGTTTTGCGCAAGTACCAAGGTAGATATCCCCAGTACATGTGATAGCAGTGCAAATTGTGGGTGCCCGGTTGTGTTGGCTTCACCCATCCGGCCCAAAAAATCAATGCCCCATTGCCACTCTGTTTCCGTCAGCTTTATATCTCGGGCAAAGGCGTGCAGGTTCTGCACCAGGCTGGTCATGATTTCGCATAAACGGTCATCACCGATTCTGCTGTTGTTGGCCAGCACCGCCTGGGTGATGGTCATTTCGTCCAAATTGCGCATTTCGACTCCCAGACATTTTCCTGCCTGTCAGCGCCTGACCATTTTTGTAATGGCGGCGGACTGGCTTCTCAGGCCATAGCGCCGCACGTTATAGTTCCAAAGAATGTAAGAAAAGGCCGTATTCGGAATTCTTTATTTCATATATGAAAAAATAAAAAGGAAGTACGCCTTGGATCGACTGACTGAGCTGGAACTTTTTGTATTAACCGCGGAAGTGGGTACTTTGACCAAAGCCGCAGAGATTCTCGGCTTGTCCAATGCAGCCGCCAGCCGGCATCTGGTGGCACTGGAACAACGGCTCAATGTGCGCTTGATCGACCGCAATACCCGACGCCTTGCCCTGACCAATCTTGGACATCAGTTCTACGCCAGCTGTAAAAGCCTGCTGGGCGAATTGAAGGAAGCCGAGGCCTCGCTCAGCGAATCCTTGGTGCAGCCGATGGGCACGCTAACGGTTACAGCATCGATTTCATTCTGCATGTTGCATATCGCACCGCTGATTCCGGCTTTTCGCAAGCTGTACCCGCACATCACGCTGAAGGTGCTTGGGGAAAACCGCTATTTCGACATTATCGACAGTGAAATCGATCTGGCGATTCGAACCAAGGAGTACGAGCCTGACTCCAATATCACTATTCGCCGCCTGGCCGAAACACGCCGCGTGCTTGCCGCGTCGCCCGGTTACTTGCAGCGCATGGGCACGCCGCGGACCATTGAAGATCTTGCTGGCCATGACCTGTTGATTTACAGCCATGCCAACCAGCCTCGGGTCATGCGTTTCAGCAAAGGCAGAGAGGAGGTGGCTTTCAAGGCCGAGCCGATTCTGGAAACCAATGACGGGCAGATTGTCCGCGCTGCCGCCCTGGCGGGTGGCGGCATTCTGGTACAGCCCAAGTACATCATTAATGCCGATCTGGTCGCCGGGCGATTGATTCCCATACTGGACGATTGGGATTTGCCAAGACTGACGATCAATATGGCCTTTCAAAGCCGCCGTTACATGCCTGCCAAGTTGCGCGTGTTTATCGAGTTTCTGTTGGCTGACTTCAACAAACACGAACATGAGCGTTACTGGACACGCTAACGCAGTTTCTCTTCTCCCCAGCGAATGTCACACGGCCCCGCAGGTCACCGTGCGCCTGCGTGTGGATGAAATGCTGGCCTGGCCGCAGATCCGACAACTTCCAGTATTGCAGCTTGCAGTTTTCCACCAGGCGGAAAACACATTTGCCGAACAGACATTTGTTTTCCGATTCAATCGCAGTAGTCTCAACCCCACTGAGCGAACACATAAATTTAATAAAGGTTGACCTCATGTCGAATCACCCAACCGCGGCGCGTGCGTCGTCGAAAATACTCTGGCGCATCGCGGCCATCACTACCATGGGGTCGCTGGCGTTTGGCTATGATACTGGGGTCATTTCCGGTGCATTGCCGTTCATGGCACTTGATGCCAGTCAGGGCGGCCTGGGGCTCAATCCTGTATCCGAAGGCCTGGTCGCCTCGGCGCTGATTTTTGGCGGAGCCTTTGGTGCCTTGTTTGCCGGCCATTTGTCTGACCGATATGGCCGCCTGGGTGTGCTCAAGGCGCTGGCGGTACTGTTTGCACTGGCCGCCTTGGGCACCGCAGTCGCGCCGACACTATGGACCATGGTTGCCACCCGTTTCATTCTGGGCATTGCTGTTGGCGGTGCTTCTGCAACGGTTCCGGTTCTGATCGCCGAGCTGGCAGCGCCGCATCATCGTGGGCGTCTGGTGTGTCAGAGCGAGGTCATGATTGTTTCCGGACAGTGTCTGGCCTACATCGCCAGTGCAAGTCTGGCGCATTTGTTCGACAGCCCTCTGACGTGGCGTTTCATGTTGTCAATTTCGCTGATCCCGGCCGTATTGCTGTATGTCGGCATGGGATTCGTGCCGGCATCGCCCCGCTGGCTGGTCGGTAAAGGTCGGGTTGATGAGGCGAAAACCATCCTTGAGGGCATCCGCGATACGCAGGCCGAGGTGGACGGCGAGCTGAAAGAAATTATCGAGCAGCATGTCAAGGAACAAGGCCATGGCAGTGGCCTCAGGGCACTGAAAGAGCCCTGGCTGCTGAAGTTGCTGGGCATCGGTATCGCCCTGGGCTTTGTCCTGCAGTTCACCGGGGTGAATGCCTTTGTCTACTTCACACCGATGATTCTCAAGGAAACCGGCATGGGCACTCATGCGGCGCTGATTGCCACCATCGGCAATGGTGTGGTTTCGGTGATAGCAGCCTTGATTGGCATGTGGCTGATCAATCGCATGGGGCGTCGCTCGATGCTGCTGATGGGGCTGATCGTGGTGGTGCTGGCGCAAATATTCCTCGGCATCGTGATCAACTTTATGCCGCACTCCCTGCTGCAGAGCTATTTGGCCTTGTCCGGTGTACTGGTGTTCCTGTTCTTTATGCAAATGTGCATCGGCCCGGTGTACTGGTTGCTGATGTCGGAACTGTTTCCCAACCACGTCCGGGGTTTGATGAACGGCATTGCTGTCGCTACGTTCTGGGTGTTTAACGCCATCGTCGCCTTCCTGTTTCCGGTGTTGCTCAGCGAGATGGGCGGCATGACGTTCTTCCTCTTCGCAGTGATCAATATCGGTTCGATCATCTTCTGCACCCTGTGGCTGCCTGAGACCAAGGGCATGACCCTGGAACAGATCGAGCAGTTCATGGAACAACGCCTGAGCGGGCGCAAGTGGCGAGCGGCCGCTAGCCGCGTCAACGCCTACTGACCCGACTGAAAAACGTAAATCCGACTTCAATAATAATATTCAAGGACACTACGCCATGACTGCGTACTCGGCTAACGAGCTTCCGGTTGGCGGGCTCTTCGAAGAAGAACGCTCTGCCGAAATCGTCAATGCCCGCATCAGCGACCAGGCCAGCCCGCGCCTGCGTGAAGTGATGACTGTGCTGACCCGGCACCTGCATGCGGCAATCAAGGAAATCGAGCCGACCCACGATGAGTGGTTCAAGGCCATCGAGTTTCTCACCGAAACCGGGCAGATGTGCACCGACTGGCGCCAGGAATACATCCTGCTGTCGGACGTGCTGGGGGCCACCATGCTGGTGGACGCGATCAACCACCGTCGGCCCAAGGGGGCCACGCCCAACACCATCCTTGGGCCGTTCTATGTGGCTGATGCGCCACGCTACGAAAACGGCGCCAATATCTGTCTGGACGGCAAGGGTGAACCGACGCTGGTCAGTGGCCGGGTGCTCGATACGGCCGGCAAGCCGATTGCCGGGGCCACCCTGGATATCTGGCAGACCAACGACGACGGCTTCTATGACGTGCAACAAAAAGGCGTGCAGCCGGACTACAACCTGCGCGGGCTGTTTACGGCCGATGCCGATGGCTACTACGCCTTTCGTACGGTCAAGCCCCGGCACTACCCGATCCCGGCCGACGGCCCGGTGGGCAAGCTGCTGGGCGAGCTGGGACGCCACCCCCACCGCGCGGCGCATTTGCACTTTATTGTCACGGCCCCGGGCTTCGACCAGGTCATCACCCATATTTTCACTCCCGATTGCCCATATCTGCACGAAGACACGGTGTTCGGCGTGAAAAAGGAACTGATCGCCGAGTTCACCACGCAAACCGATGAGGCCACGGCCCAACGCCATGGCATGCAAGTACCGTTTTTGGCTGTGAACTGGGACTTCGTCCTGAATCCGGCCTGATCCATCGACCATTTATTATTCAACACCCTATAAAAGTGATCGTCATGCCCGACAAATCTGTTGAATTGCTTGCTGCTTATTGGACCCTTGCGGGTGACACCTACCCGGGTGCTCCCAGCGAAATCAGCCCTTTCTCCTTGCAGTCCCGTGCCGAGGCTGCGGCACGGGCCGGCTGGCGCGGCATGGGGCTGGTGCACGCTGACCTCGTACATAACGTCGCCAAACTGGGACTCCCTGCAATGCGGTCCATTTTTCAGGACAACGGCATCAAGCATCTGGAGGTCGAGTTTCTCACCGACTGGCACCTTGACGGCCAACTGCGTGCGGACTCGGACAGGGTACGTGACGAGTTGCTGGACATCGCTGGCGAGCTTGGCGCGCGCAGCCTCAAGGTTGCTGGTGGCCTGTTTGAACAAGGTGCACCTGATATTTCACGCATGCGTGATGCTTTTGCCGTGCTGTGCGACCGGGCCAGCCCCAGCGGTGTCAATGTGGTGATCGAGTTTCTGCCGTTTTCCAGTGTGAATACCATTGATCGTGCCATTGCGGTCACCGAAGGGGTGCGCCCCAATGGCGGTTTGCTGGTCGATACCTGGCATGTGGCGAGAGGTGGCATGGCTTTCGACGAGATAGGCAAAATCCCGCTGGAACTGATCAAGTCCATCGAGCTGGACGACGCCAGCAATACGGTTGTCGAGTCGTTGCTCAACGACTCGACCCATCACCGCAAGCTCTGCGGCGAGGGCAACCTGGATGTACCCGAGTTTATCCAGCAGGTGGTCAATGTCGGCTATCGCGGGCCATGGGGCGTGGAGTTGATCAGTGCCCAGCTGCGCAAGCTGCCGTTGGAAGTCGCGGCCAAAAGGGCCTTTGACACGACCATGGCACAGTTTGAAAACATCAAGTTCCCGGCTTGATGCCTGAGTTAAACCTTTACCTTCTTCTTGGCTACAACAACGAACAACAGCGTTTCAGGAGAGACAAATATGGTGGGTATCGCAGTTCTCGGCGCCGGTCGTATCGGCAAGATTCACGCGGCCAATGTGGCAGCCAGCAAACTCGCAACATTGGTCGTTGTCGCTGACCCCTTTGCCGACGCCGCTGCCAGTCTGGCCGACGAGCTTGGCGCGCAAGCCATGACTGATTGTGAAGCCGCGATTGATCGGGCCGATGTTGACGCCATTGTTATCGGCACCCCGACTCACACCCATATCAACCTTATGCTGCGTGCCGTGCGCCAGGGCAAGGCGGTGTTGTGTGAAAAGCCGATCGACCTGGACATGGCCAAGAGCCTGGCGGCAGTTGCGGAAGTCGAGCGCCTGAATGGCCGTGTGATGCTGGCCTTCAACCGCCGCTTCGAAAGTACCTTTGCCCAGATGCGTGCGGCCATTGACGCCGGCGATATCGGCGAAGTGCGCCAAGTGATAATCAGCAGCCGTGACCCGGGTCTGGCTCCGGAAGATTACATCCAGCATTCGGGTGGGATTTTCCGTGACATGACCATCCATGACCTTGATATCGGCCGTTGGTTGCTGGGCGAAGAACCGGTTGAGCTGACTGCAATCGCCAGCCGTCTGATCGATCCGGCGTTGATGGAAAAGTACGACGACTACGACACTGCGATGGTGCAGATGCAAACGGCCTCCGGCAAGCAGTGCCATATCAATAACTGCCGTCAGGCGGTCTATGGCTATGACCAGCGTATCGAGGTTTTTGGCTCCGCCGGCATGTTGCAGATGGATAACTTGCGCCCTACCACCATTCGTCGTTGGAGCCAGGACGCAACCGATGCGCGCGAGCCCCTGCTGAACTTCTTCCTTGAGCGTTACCAGCAAGCTTACAAGTCCGAGCTGGACGCTTATATCGATGCACTGGTGCACAAAAAGCCGATGCCGACCACTGTACAGGACGGGCTCAAGGCTCTGCAGCTGGCCGATGCCGCCGTTGAGTCGGTCAAGACCGGGCGTGCGGTCAGGCTCTGACGCTGCCTCGTTGAATCGGATGTCTGGACCAGAACAGCAGGAGAACCGTTATGCCCTACACACTTGATAGTGGTACCACCATTGGCGTGGCTTGCCTGGGGATCACACACCCGCATACGTCGGGTCGGGTAAAGGCGTTCAAACGCATGGCCGACGTGCAGTTTTTAGGGGCCTACGATGACAGCCCGCTGCTCGCACCGTTCTGCGATGCGCTGGGTCTGCAGGCCCGTAGCATGGATGAAATCCTCGCCGACCCCAACGTGCATGTGGTGCTGGTACACCCCAAAAGCTACTTGATGGCCGAGTGGACGATTGCAGCACTTGAGGCCGGCAAGGCGGTGCTGTGCGAGAAGCCAGCGGGCCGTGGTACCCAGGACACACAGCGTATTGTCGATGCGGTCGAACGCACGGGCGGCCTGTTTCAGGTCGGCTACTGCTGGCGTTACGCGCCATCGGTGGAAAAGATGCAGCAAGTGCTGCAAAGCGGTGAAATCGGCAAGGTACTGCAAGTTCGCGCCCACGCCGGTTGCTCCCATGATGAGGCCGATACCAACCATATGAAACAGCCGGGTGACCGTGGCGGTGCTTTTTATGTGACCGGCTGTCACACCATAGACCGTATTCTTTTGCATTTCGGCAAGCCGCGTTCGGTGAATGCGCGGATCAGCAAGTTTGCCGGGCAAATGAGTGAATCAGCCCGTGAGGATGCAGTCGGCGCAGTGCTCAATTACGATGACAAGCTGATAACCATCGACTTTATGTCCTGGGACCCGATGCCCTGGACCGAGAGCTGGGACATCACGGCCTATGGTACTCATGGCGTGATGCATTCCACGCCGATGCCGGCCTCGTACAAGCTCTACCACGATGGCAAAAATGGTCATCAGCAAGGCTGGACGCACTGGAACGAGAACAGCTTCCCTGAAATCTGGGCGGTGCGCAAAACCGTGTATTCCCCGGAAATCGCCGAAATCGGCAACCCGGTGTACTTCGACCGCGAGGCCGCAGCCTTCACCCGGTCGCTGCGCACCGGCAGCCCTTCGACGGTGCCTGCCACACAGGCGCATGACATCAACGTGATCCTCGAAGCCCTGTTCGAGTCCGCTGATGCGAACGGTCAGGAAGTCCACCTGGCCTTGTAAATCCCCGCAGTCCCGGTACGCGATGTGCCCTGCGGCTCAATTTATTGAGCCGCATGGGGCGCTGCGTCCCTGAAAAAGACAACAACAAAAACAGAGAGGACGTTATGCACAAAATCATCAAGCTGGCGGGTGCCGTGGTACTGGGGCTGGTCGTCGGTGCCTGCTCCAAAAACGAGACCAGTGACAAAGGCACCATTGGTATCGCCATGCCCTCCAAGGCCGAGGCGCGCTGGGTTTCCGATGGCAGCAGTATCGTCGATTCACTGAAGAAACTGGGCTACGACACTGATCTGCAGTATGCCCAGTACGAAGCACCGACGCAGTTGTCGCAAATCGAAAACATGATGGTCAAGGGCGTCAAGGGCCTGATTATCGCGCCCATTGACGGCACCACGATGGCCGATGTGCTCAAGCAGGCGCGGGCAAAAGGAATCAAGATCATTTCCTATGACCGCCTGATCCGTAACTCCAAAGACTTCGATTACTACGTCACTTTCGACAACTACCGCACCGGTGTATTGCAAGGGCAGTCGATCGTGGACTCGCTGGCGCTCAAGCAGGGCAAGGGGCCGTTCAATCTGGAGATCTTTGCCGGCTCAACCGACGACAACAATGCCCATGTGGTGTATGCCGGCGTGATGTCGCAAATCAAGCCGTATATCGACAGCGGCCAACTGGTGGTGCGCAGCGGCCAGCAGGACATGGACAAGGTCGCCACCCTCAACTGGGACGGTGCCCTGGCCCAGGCGCGCATGGATAACCTGCTGAGCGCGTTTTACAGCACTGCCCATCTGGATGCGGTTCTGGCCATGAATGACCAGGTCGCCAATGGGGTGGTGTCATCCCTGCGTGGCGTGGGCTACGGCAGCGGGAAGTCGGCGATGCCGATCGTCACCGGTCAGGATGCGGAAATCTCCAGTATCAAGTCGATCATTCGCGGCGATCAGAGCTCTACGATTTTCAAGGACACCCGTGCGCTGGCGCACGCTGCAGCACAGATGATGGACGCTGAGCTGAGCGCCAGGCCGGTGGCAGTCAACGACACCACTTCCTATGACAACGGTTCGATGATCGTTCCCACTCAACTGCTGACCCCACAACTGGTCGACAGCCAGAACTGGCAGAAGGTACTGGTTGATGACACACGCTTCTACACCCTTGAGCAGCTGCACTAGTTGATTGCGTTGTCTGCGGCCAGCCGTGAGGCAGGAGAGAGAAAATGAGCCAAACGATTCTCGACATGCGCAACATCCGCAAGTGCTTCGGCCCCGTCAAGGCCTTGAGCGGGGTCAACCTGAAAGTGGGCAACGGCGAGATCCACGCGATTTGCGGGGAAAATGGTGCGGGCAAATCGACGCTGATGAAAATTCTCAGCGGCGTTTATCCCCACGGCAGTTTCGAGGGTGAAATCCACTTTGATGGTTCGCCCAGAAGCTTTCAGGGCCTGCGCGACAGCGAAGCGCTCGGGATCTGCATCATTCACCAGGAACTGGCGCTGGTGCCAATGCTGTCGATCACCGAAAACCTGTTTTTGGGCAATGAGATTTCCCGTTGTGGTGTTATCGACTGGGACCTGGCCCACCGGCGTGCCCGTGAATTGCTGGCGCGGATCGGCCTTGATGCGCAGCCGCAAACGCTGGTGGGCAATCTCGGTATCGGCCAGCAGCAAATGGTCGAGATTGCCAAGGCGCTGGCCAAGGACGTGCGCCTGCTGATCCTCGACGAACCGACGGCCAGCCTGAATGAGAAGGACAGCGATACCTTGCTCAAACTGATGCTGGAGCTGAAGAGCCGTGGCATCACCTCGATCATCATTTCGCACAAGCTCAACGAGATTGGCCGGATCGCAGACGAGATCACCGTGATCCGTGACGGCAGTACCGTCGACGTTATCGATTGCCGTACCGGGGGTATTGATGAGGGGCGGGTTGTCCGTTCCATGGTCGGCCGCGAACTGTCGGATCGTTACCCCGCCCGAGTGGCGGACATCGGAGAGATTCTGTTCCAGGTCCAGGGCTGGTCGGTGGGTGATCCGCAATGCCCTGGGCGGGACCGGATTCGTAACATCAACTTCCATGTGCGCCGTGGCGAAGTGGTAGGGATTGCCGGTTTGATGGGTGCCGGGCGTACGGAGTTCGCCATGAGCGTTTTCGGGGGGGCATGGGGGGTCAATATTCGCGGCAAGGCCCTGCTGGAGGGACAGGAAGTCGATCTGGGGACTGTGCGCAAGGCCATCGATCAAGGCCTGGCCTATGCCACCGAGGACCGCAAGGGCGCAGGGCTGGTGCTGGGAGAGAGCATCACTCGCAACACCTCCATGGCCAATCTGGCCGCAGTGTCCAGGAGCTGGGTGGTGAATGAACTGGCCGAGACGGCGGTGGCCGTCGACTACCGCTCACGTCTGCGCATTCGCAGCGCGGACGTCACCCAATCGGTGGAAAAGCTCTCCGGTGGCAACCAGCAAAAAGTCGTATTGGCCAAGTGGCTGTTCTCCGATCCCAGGGTGCTGATCCTCGATGAGCCTACCCGCGGTATCGACGTGGGTGCCAAGTACGAGATCTACGGGGTGGTCAATCAGGTGGTCAGCGAAGGCCGGGGGGTGGTGATGATCTCTTCGGAAATGCCCGAGCTGCTTGGCACTTGTGACCGTATCTATGTGATGAACGAAGGCCGCTTTGTGGGCGAGTTTGCAATCGCCGAGGCATCGCAGGAAAAAATCATGCACGCAATCATGAAAAACGAGGTGATCCAGTGAGCGAAGTCAGTCTGCCTCTCTCAGCCAAACCCAATGCCCTGACAACCTTCAAGCGCGGCGCCCGTGAATATGGCCTGCTGCTGTCGCTGATCGTGATCATGGTGTTCTTTCAGGTAGCCACGGGCGGCGCGTTGATGCAGCCCCTGAACCTGACCAACCTGTTGCTGCAAAACAGTTATATCGTAGTCATGGCGTTGGGCATGTTGATGGTGATCGTGTGTGGGCATATCGACCTGTCGGTCGGCTCGGTGGTCGGCGTGATCGGCGCGATTGCTGCGGTGCTGATGGTCCAGTACCGGCTGGATTTTTTTACCGTCACAGTGATCTGCCTGCTCACCGGTGCCTTGATCGGTGCGGCGCAGGGCTACTGGGTCGCGGTATGGGGCATGCCGTCGTTTATTGTAACCCTGGCCGGCATGCTGATCTTTCGTGGTGCCACGATTGCCATTACCCAGGGGCAATCCATAGGGCCGTTTCCTGCAGCATTTTCGGCCATCAGCTCGGGCTTTATTCCCGATGTTTTTGCCCATGAAAACCTGCGCGTCACCTCGTTATTGCTGGGCATTGCCGCGGCCGCACTGTTTTTCCTGATCGAATACCGCAGCCGTGCCCGCACCCGCAAAAGCGGCGGCATTGTAACGCCCATGGCCATGTTCGCACTGAAAAATGGCCTGGTAGCCGGGCTGCTCGTGTACTTCTGTTATCTGCTCTCCACTTACCGCGGAATCCCCACGGTACTGGTGATCATGAGCGTGCTGATCGGGGTGTACACCTTCATCATGAACCGCACAGTGATCGGTCGCTGGATCTACGCCGTCGGGGGCAATCTCAAGGCCGCCAGGCTGTCGGGGATCAACACTTCACGGGTGACTTTCTTCGCCTTCGTCAATATGGGCGTACTGGCGGCAGTGGCCGGGCTGATCTTCGTGGCCCGCCTCAACAGTGCTACGCCGCGCGGTGGCACTGGCTTTGAACTGGATGTGATCGCTGCGGTGTTTATCGGCGGTGCCTCGGCATCCGGAGGCGTGGGCAAGGTGGTAGGGGTGGTCATCGGGGCCTTTATCATGGGTGTGTTGAACAACGGCATGTCGATCATGGGCATCGGGATCGATTACCAGCAAATGATCAAGGGCGCTGTGTTGCTGGCGGCAGTGTTCGTGGATGTTTACCAGAAAAACAAGGGTTGATGGGGCAGGTATGGATGACACTGAAGGTAGACAACAATGATCAAGCATATTGTGATGTGGAACCTCGCAGGGGACACACCGGAAAGTAATCGCCAAGCGTGCTTGCTGCTCAAGGAGCTTTTTGAAGGGCTCGCCGGGCTGATACCGGGACTGCTGAAAATCGAGATCGGGGTTGATATCAGCCGTATCGATTATGCCTGTGATGTCGTGCTCTACAGCGAGTTCGACTCGAACGAAGCATTGGCAGCCTACGCCACGCATCCGGAGCACTTGCGGGTGCGCCGGGAATTGGCTGACTCACGCATTGCCAGGCATCAGGTGGACTACGTGGTGCCTTGAACTTCTTCACGATGCAACTAAGGTCGTGGTGGCGCATTCACTGATCCGGTTGCGTGCAGTGTTTGTTCTCGAGCGTGATCCAGAGGCAGGGATACCCCTATGAAACAACCCAGTTCAACTTCCCGCGGGGCCTTCGCCATAGGTCTACTGGCCCTGTCAATGGCCACCGGTGTCCGTGCCGAAGACACCTGCAGCGCCCTGGCCGCCAGGGCCTTGCCCGATGCGACCATCACCGTAGCCGAGGCCATTGCCCCCGGGCAGTACCCAATGCCGGAAAACCCGCTGACCCGGCTGGCGAGTTTCTCCGGCATGAACCCGGCAGGGCGCCCCGCAGTCGGGCCCAACCCGGCCTTTTGCAGGGTTGCTGCCACACTCAGGCCCAGCAGCGATTCAGATATCAAGATCGAAGTCTGGTTGCCGCTCAATGGCTGGAACGGCAAGTTACTGGGTGTCGGCAGTTTCGGCTGGGGCGGAGCGATGATGTACCCGGCCATGCTCGCCGGGCTTGAGCAGGGCTACGCCACGGCGGCGACCGATACCGGACACGACAGCAGCACTGAAGAAGGCAAGGGCGGGCAGTTCGCCCTGGGCCACCCGGAAAAGCTGATCGATTATGCCTGGCGCGCCGATCACTTGATGACGGTACATGCCAAGGAACTGATCAAGGCCTATTACGGCAAACCGGCCAGCCGGGCGTACTGGATAGGCTGTTCGCTGGGCGGCCTTGAAGGTCTGATCGAAGCCAGACGCTTTCCCGATGACTACGATGGCATCGTCGCCGGTGCGCCGCCCAATCCGCTGGTCACGTTCAATGCCGCTCAGCTCTGGCCCGGCTGGTTGCTCGGCCGCTACCAGGACTTGAACATGACCGGAGCCAAGCTCGAGATGGTCAGCAAGGCTGCGCTCAAGGCCTGTGCCTCACCGATTGGCCTCAAACAGGGCTTTATTGACGATCCGCAGCAGTGCACGTTTGAGCCGGAGCAATTGCTATGCAAGGGCGCCGAAACAGCCGACTGCCTGACCGCAGGCCAGGTTGATTTGATGAAGCAGCTCTATCGCGGCCCGATCAACCCGCGCACCCAGGAAGTGATTTTCCCTGGCGTGGCCAAGGGCAATGAACGCCTGCTCGGTGATTTCGTCGATGGCAAAGCGTTCCCGGTGGCACTGGACCTGTTCAAGTACGCGGCTTTCCAGGACCCGGACTGGGACTGGACGACCATGGACTGGGACAAGACCGTGAATGAGGCTGTGAACAGGCTCGGGCCCTTGTTGCACGTCGACTCCAACCTCGCGGCATTTTTCGACCGGGGGGCAAAGCTGCTGCTCTATGTGGGCTGGAACGATTTTCATAACGGTCAGGAGCTGATCGACTATTACCAGTCACTGCTGCGCGATTCGGGTAAGGCGGCCCGGGCTTCGGCCCGGCTGTTTCTGATCCCGGGTATGGGCCATTGTTATGGCGGCGCGGGCTGCGACACCTTTGACAAGTTGGCCACTATCGATAATTGGGTAGAGCATGGTGTGGCACCGCAGCGCATCGTCGCTTCGAAAATTGAAGACGGCAAGGTTGTGCGCACCCGCCCGTTATGTGCCTGGCCGCAGGTCGCCCGTTATGCGGGCAAGGGCGATATCGACAATGCGGACAGTTATGCCTGTGTCGAGGTGACGCAATAGTGGCGAACCAAAACAAAGGGCCTGTATCAGAAATCCCATGCAGGCCCTTTGGGTGCCTCGCGCCGGCGCTATTGCTCTCGCTTCAGCGGCCTTCCAGCAATTCCCCGGCCTGATCCAGCAATGCCAACGGGTCCTTGGCCTTGTGGATATCCACCGACAGCAGCTGACGAAAGCGCCTGGCACCGGGGAACCCCTGGCCCAGCCCCAAAATATGTCGCGTGATGTGGTGCATTGAACCACCAGCAGCTATATGCGCTGCGATATAAGGCCGCAACAGCGCCAGCGCCTGTGCCCGCGAAATGACCGGTGCGGAACTGCCAAACAGACGTTGATCGACCTCGGCCAGAATGTACGGATTGTGATAGGCCTCGCGGCCGAGCATCACCCCATCAAACACCTGTAAGTGTTCCTGGCATTGTTCAAGGGTCTTGATCCCGCCGTTGAGAATAATTTCCAGATCGGGGAAATCGGTCTTCAACTGCGCGGCAATGTCATAGCGCAGAGGCGGGATATCGCGGTTTTCTTTAGGCGACAGCCCTTCGAGAATGGCAATACGCGCATGCACGGTGAAACTGGTGCAGCCGGCATCACGAACCGTACCGACGAAATCGCACAGTTGTTCATAGCTATCGCGGCCGTTGATGCCGATACGATGCTTGACCGTGACAGGGATAGAGACCGTATCGCGCATGGCCTTGACACAATCGGCCACCAGCGCCGGATGCGCCATGAGACAGGCACCGATCATATTGTTCTGCACCCGATCGCTGGGGCAGCCGACATTCAGGTTCACCTCGTCATACCCTGCATCCTGAGCCATGCGTGCGCAAACGGCCAAGTCAGCCGGAACACTCCCTCCCAGCTGCAAGGCCAGCGGATGCTCAGACTCGTCATGACGCAAGAAACGCTCGGCATCACCATTGATCAGCGCGCCAGTGGTGACCATTTCGGTGTACAGCAAGGCGTTTTTGGATAGCAGACGCAGAAAAAACCGACAGTGGCGATCTGTCCAGTCCATCATAGGTGCAACGCTAAAGCGCCTGGACACCGCAGAGCCTTTGTTTACGTGGGTTGTAGCTGATTTTTCTACCATTTTGCTCTACGTGTTTAAGGCGTGTTTTAGGGTGTAAAAAGGCGTTATTTGCATGTCGATGGTGAATGTACCATCTGAATTTCGAATTGTACCAGTTGACCAAGGCCACGATCAGAGCACGTAAACGCACCGACGGCAGCTCCAGTTACACGGCACAAATGCGCCTGATTCGTGAAGGGGCGCAAGTCTACCAAGAGAGCCAGCCCTTCGCCCGAAAACAGGCCGCCCAAGCCTGGGTTCGCAAGCGGGAAGTGGAACTGGACCAGCCCGGCGCCATCGAACGGGCCAATCGCGTCGGGACAACGATCAAGGAAATGATCGGACGCTACTTGCTTGAAATGGCCAAGGCCCGGCCCTTGGGCAACAGCTTCTTAGCCTTATGCAATGGAACCTCAAGGCTGGCGGTCAAATGCTGCACCGCACGGCAAAACAGCAATTGATCATTGCCCAGGTGTTCAGCCTGATGGCGCTGCAGAAAGAACAGAGCCGCCGATTGCATGCTGGCGTCGTACTCCTGATGTTTGAGGCGGGTTGCCGTACTCATATCGCACGCTCTTTTTCAGTGGGTCCAGCAGGCCGGGTTGATGTTGGCCATCCTGCTGGGGCTCATCTCGTGGGTCATCTCAAACTCGGCGCATACCGACCATCCGCAACCCTTATGGGTGCATTGCAGGCAGGCCCCGCGCAGAAAAATATGCTTGCCCTCGCTCGTGCTAATCCGCATACGGGAATGGCAGTGGGGGCAGATCAATTTGTAAGTGCTCATTGGCAGGCTCCTGCGCGGGGCAACACAACGTCTTTGCGGATAGCCAAAACTGGGCGTTTCATCTTCAGGGTTCTCCCTGGTGCCCAAGGCCTTGGCGTGAAACGGCGCCATCCTTGATCCCAAGCAAAACGTCTGCCCGGTGAGCTTCGCCTCGCAAACACTTTTTCTGCCCGTTCAATACCGCGTACACCGTAGAAGGGTTGAATCGATGTTGTTCAGCCCACGCTTTGGTTGTGTGCTCAAGGGAGACGATTGTGGGAATTGGTGAGCGTCTCAAAGAAGAGCGTGAACGTTTGGGATTCAGCCAGACTGAACCTGAAGCCGATCAAGCCACTGTTGATCGAATCTTGGGCGCTATGTGGCAGCAATCTTCGAAAGGAAAGGAATAATCCTTCAAATATTTGCGCATCTGCCCCCCTTAACTTTGGGAATGTCCCCGTTACCGTCCCTCCGACTATGCGATCAATGGAGAAGTGAGCATGTCGGACATATCGAAGTCCAAGGACAGTCAAGCAATTGAAGTAGTCGTAGTAACCAAGTCATTAACCCATGACGAGAGGATCCTGCTTACTCTTTATAGGGAGATGTCTGAACTTGATAGGCGTTATATTCGTCGAGTGGCAGAGGTGATTGCAGAAACCACAGGTTCAACTTAATTTGTTCAGCAGCCCAAGTGTTTGCTTGGGCTTCCCGGGTTGTTTCGGCTCGCTGGATACTCGGTGATATCAGGACGAAGGGTCAGGGGAGAGGGGCAAGTGATCAACCTAATATGATTATCAGTCATCAGTGTTTTTTGCGTCTTGCTTCTTGAATGTAATGAATCTGATGCCGTGGATACGGACAACACTAAAGGCCAGCTCGTCTTGGGTGAACTCGCCAATTCATGTCGGCTTGAAGGTGATGGCTATAGGATGGCAATTAAACGAACGGTTGAAGTCAGGCTGGCACATAGACGCTCACCAGAGCAATTCAAGGCTAGTACAAACTATCAAGGCATCCGCAACCCTAAAAACTGAGCGAATCTTTATTGGGTATGCCCTTGAACAACAGTCCCCAACCTGAAAAGGAGATGCTGTGTCCAGTAATGATCAAAGTCTTGATACAGATCGTTTAGCGCAAATTTTCAAAGAGCGCATAACAAAGCCGGAGTGCCCATTGTGTGAGCAGGACGACTGGGTATTGCCGCACATGACAGACTCTACAGGCGTCAGGATTCCCTGGGCGTTTGGGGAATATTTCGCGCTTAACGGCCCATCTGCTGTGCTGTTGTACTGCAAACACTGCGGTTTCATACGTCTGCATGCTCTAGATGCACTGGACGGGGTGCTAATCGAATCCGATGTCATTAACGTCGGGCCAGGAGTGTCTTCATGATTAAACCGTTTGAACTGGTGTACTTGAGTGAAAGGCGCTCTGGTCGCCTGAGCGGTGACAGAAAGAAAAGTGTCAACGATAATCAAGGGAGTGGGACGCCGCCAGGCCCTCCAGGAGATGATGAATTGAAAAGCCGAGTAGACGCACTGGAAAATGCGCTCCCCGACATCCGCGAACGGGTGGTGCGGGTAGAGACAAAATTGGATGCTATTGAAAAAACCATGGCCACAAAAGCGGACTTGAGCGAACTCAAAGTTTCGATGATTGAAGGGTTTAACAACCAGACCAAATGGTTTGTTGCCCCCGCTGCCGTACTGGCGGGTATCGCGTTCACCGCCGCTCGACTGATTCACTAAGCGCAAGTGTTCAGCCCTGCATCACGTAGGGCTCGTTGCGTGCGTCATCCTGATTTACTCCAGCTCCAGCAACCTTTAACTGCCTGCCGTCAGACCCCGCCCGCTACTCATCAATGTCCGGATAAACCAGCTTGCCAACTAGCCAGGGCTCGACAATCTGGTTATGAATAGTGCGCAGATAAGAACCCCACTCTTTTCGGTTATGAGCGTCGGGGCCCACAATCGTCAGCAACAGGTACTCATCCCGATACTCATCATGGGCATAGATAAGCCATATATCGTTGTCTGGGTCATTGAGGCGGGTGGTGCGGTAGTACTGGCTTTTCTGTCTGGCCCAGAGGTGCTGGATATCCAGCGTGTTGGCCAGGTGGATATGCCAGATGCTTGCCAGATCGAGTTTTTCATCTCGGTCGAAAATGCCGGGCAAGTCATCGCACACTTTATAGTTATAAAAGTGTGCGGCGTAACTTTCCCAATCATCCAGCGTTTTTAAAAGTCGATTTTGGTTTTCACGCCAGCAAAGGAAGTGTCTGAGATTGAAATCCTTACTTTTGCAGAGGCTTCCAGGCTCAGGTTTCACGTAGCCGCGTGCAAATATGACGTTTTCACCGGTCACTATCCGGGCAGTTTGAGCGGATCGACTGTTTCAACACAATTGGCCGATAGCTGTCAGTCACAGCTACCTGTGGTATGCCGCTCAATCGCCTGCTACCACTCTCGTTTGCCCATGGATTCTGCTCGCATCTTGCGAGGGAGGAAGCCCAAACACTTTTGCATAATCCCGGCTGAACTGCGTCGCGCTCTCGTAGCCGACCTCGAAAGCAGCCACCATGACACTTTTCGCATTAGCCACCATCAGTGTTCTTGCCTGGAGCAGGCGCACGCGCTTCTGGTACTGCAAAGGGCTCAGGTTGGTGACGGCCTTGAAGTGGCGATGAAACGCCGAGACGCTCATCGAAGCTCGCTCGGCCAGACGCTCGACGCCAATGGGCTGGGCGAAGTCGCGACGAATCCACTGGACCGCTAGGTTCACACGGGCCATCGCGCTGTCGGGTGCCGCGATCTCACGCAGCATCCAGCCAAGGGGGCCCTGAAGCACGCGGAAGATGATTTCACGCTCGTACACTGGGGCCAACGCGGCGATGGCATCGGCGTCCCCCATGAGTCTCAACATCCGAACCCAGGCGTCCAGGAGATCAGCGGTCATCGATGCAACTGAAAAACCAGAATGTGCGTCGACGCGATTGGCAGGTTTGGGCAGGTCGGCGAACAGCGTTGATAACACTGTTGGGTCGAGTGTCAGGCTGACTGCCAGATAGGGTTCCCCGGTTTCGGCGGGGTGCACCGAGCCCACGGCGGGCAGATCGATGGACATGACGAAATAGGTTGCGGGGTTATACCGCAACGTGCGGTCACCCACGGTCATGCTTTTGCTGCCTTGCAGAATCACGTTAATCATCGGCTCATAGACCGCCGCGAGCATATGCTCGGGGATCTTGCCCTTGACCATGGCCACGCGAGGAATGCCGGTTTCGGTGCGCCGGTTTTCAGCCTTGGCCGCGAGTGATCTGAGTTCGTTCAGTTGATTGTCCATGAAGGGCATGCTGAGGGTAGACGCAGGTGTGCTGCAAGTAAAAAGCAGAAACAGGCAGGTTTCGAGCAGGAACGGATGCGCTCCGCGTTGGGTAGATCAGTACGCTGGGCCCACATTCGAACCCCAGAGGAACAGCACATGAGCGTTATCGTCGTTACGGGAGGAAGTCGCGGCATCGGGGCCAGCGCCGCCGAGTATATTGCTCAAAGGGACATGGGCGTCATCCTGACCTACAACAGCCACCCAGAAGCAGCCGCTTCGGTCGTTGAGCGAATCGAGCACGCGGGAGGCAAGGCGGTTGCGCTCAAGCTCGATGTGTCTGACGTTGCAAGCTTCGCCGGTTTTCGCGAGTCAGTGGCACTGGCCTTGCGCCAGACCTGGGGCCTCACAACCCTGAGTGGCTTGGTCAACAATGCCGGGTATGGTCTGTTCACCCCCCTGGCCAGCGTCAACGGAGCGCAGTTCGACGGCCTGTTCAATGTTCATCTCAAAGGCCCGTTCTTCCTCACGCAAACATTGTTGCCGCTGCTGGCGGACGGCGCGAGTATCGTCAACCTGACCAGCGCGACTACCCGCGTCGCCACGGCGGGTGTGGCGCCTTACGCAGCGTTCAAGGGTGGGCTCGAAGTGCTCACGCGTTACATGGCCAAAGAGTTTGGCGAACGACGGATTCGGGCCAACGCCGTGTCACCCGGCGCGATCCGCACGCAGCTTGGCGGCGGCTTGAACGATGAATTCGAGGCCTTGCTGGCGGGGCAGACGGCGCTCGGCAGAGTGGGTGAACCGGAGGACGTCGCGCGCGTGATTGCCATGTTGCTTTCGCAGGAGGGCAGATGGATCAATGCCCAGACCATCGAAGTCGCTGGCGGCTACAACATCTGAACCGTCGGCAGCTACACCATTTGAGGAGTACGCAATGTTGGATCATGTCTTTCTGTCGGTAAGTGACATCACCCGCTCCATCCGTTTCTACGAAGCCGCGTTGACCCCGTTGGGCATCACCGCGCGCCTGGACTACGACGGCAAGGACGGCCCGCCTGGCCATCCCGACCTCAAAGGCTTTGGCGCCCATGGCCGGATGTTTTTCTGGCTGCGTGAAGGGGGCACTGAGGGATGCGCCGCCCATGTGGGTTTCGTCGCCAAGAGCAAGGCTGAAGTGGACGCCGCCTACGCTGCGGCAATGGATGAGGGAGCCGTCGATAACGGCGCACCAGGTGCACGTCTGCACTACGATCCGAATTACTACGCCGCCAATGTGCTGGACCCCGACGGGTACAGCCTCGAATTTGTTTTTAAAAAATGGCAGCACGGCCAATGAGCACACTGCTGATCTACGGTGCCACCGGCTATACCGGTCGCATGGCCGCTGAACGGGCGAAGATGCAGGGCCTGCGATTCGAAATCGCCGGGCGTAATCACGTGCGTCTCAGTGAACTCGCTGCACAACTGGACGTGCCGTTCCGGGTGTTCGATACCGACGCGAATGCGGCGGGCTCGCTCTCTGGCATCGCGGTTCTGCTCAACTTCGCCGGACCTTTTGCGCACACCGCAGAACCGTTGATGCGGGCCTGTATCGAGGCAGGGATCGACTATCTGGACATCACGGCCGAGATCAACGTCTATCGGCTGGCCGAGCGGCTGGGCGCAGAAGCCGCTTCACAGCACGTCATGCTCTTGCCGGGTGTGGGTTGGGACGTTGTACCGACGGATTCGCTGGCGGTGCATGTCGCCAAGCGTGTCGAACAGCCTTTTGCGCTGAGCATTGCGCTTCAAGTCCCAGGCTCGATGTCCCGTGGCTCGGCCCTGAGCGTCAGTGAAATCATAGGCGCAGGGGTGCTTGCGAGGGTCGATGGTGAACTGCTCGCCACGCCTGATGCAACGCCGCGTCATTTCGATTTTGGTGAGGGCCCCGTCCTGTGCATGCCGTTATCCTTTGGTGATCTGGTGACAGGCTGGCATTCGACCGGCATCCCGAACATCGCAATGTTCGTGCACATCTCAGGGGACGCGTTTGCAGATGGCGATCTGTCGCAACTGCCCGATGGCCCGACACAAGCACAGAGGCAGGCTTATCCGGCGCGTGCAGTGGTTGAGATCATTGACATTGACGGAGCCATTGCCCGGTCCGTAATCCAAACCGTGAACGGCTATTCTTATACACCATTGGCCGCAGTGGAGGCGGCGCGGCGGGTATTGGAAGGTGAACGTCTGTTGGGGTTCGCTACACCCGCTAATGTATTCGGTGGCGGGTTTGCCGAGAGTATTCAGGGTACGCAGATCACCGATTTCTGAGGCGTCCCATCGGTGGCTGTCAGCCTGTGCCGGGGAGGGGAGACTTGAATCTCGCCGCATCATGCGCAGTTATGCATGTCGTAGGGCAGTTGAACATTGGAGGTGCGCATACCGATAGAAAATCAGGCGTTTCGTACGACGTTTCGCTTTCCAACTCGCGAATCATCCGAGAGAATCCCGCTCGCTTGCGCCTGCCTAAATCGGGGAATAGTCTCGGCCCATCGCTGCACAATCAGCGGTCGGGTTTAGTCGCCCGGTCTGTAATCCGGCGCAAGGCGCCACCTCCGCGAGGCGCTTTTTTACGGCCTGCGTTTTATGGTGGCCGTGCGCAGGGCGCCCTTGTGGCGCGCCGGGTTCCGGATGCACCGGTCGACTAACCTGCGTACGGCTACCACCCACTCGTTTAGTCGCGACAGGTGTTAGCTCCCTTTGTTTGTGTCCGGAGTTACGCCATGAAAAAAGTTGTTCCCGATCCCCCTTCATTCACCCTGCAAGATGCTGAACAGTGCGATTCACAATCGCTGGACCGTGCCGCCGTCCGGCGTGCGCTCGATTATTACCTGCACGACCATAAGCCTGCTCGCCCCATAAGCACGGCCATATTTGCCATCCCGGACAGCGTCAATTCAGAAGCGGCTTTGGCCCAAGCGTCAGACTTGTTGCGCTGTGCGGTTGCTTCGGCGAGTGAGGCGGGGGATGGTTTGTGCGGGCCTGCGCGCGACCGGGTGTTGTCGGTCATGCACCTGGTGGAGCTGGCCAGGGCGTATGTCGATAAATCGCTGGACGGTGTGGCGATGCACTGATGCAGCACGCGCCTGAGTGCAGCAGGCGCGTTATTTGTACCTGAGTGTGGAGGCTTTAGTCCGGTGTTCACTTCCAGATGCCATGCACAAGATGTGGCTCCACGTTCTATGATTCCCCTGCCTGATTACAGCAGCAGCGCTTTGACCCGCACCTGAGAGGCTTCATCAAAAATCAGGTACAGGCTTTCCAGTTCAGCCGGTTTAAGGACTTTGAGAATGTCCAGCGCCTCTCATTCGTGCTCGCCATATTTTCGCCTTGAGTGCCATTAAAGCGAAAAAAGGCCAGCCACATCATGGCCAGCCTTTTTGCTTGCTTGAAACCACCACCTGAAAATCAGGCTGCCTTGTTACTGATGCGAACTTCAAGTTCCAGATCTGCACTGGCCAACATATTCACCAAAGCATCCAGAGAAAACTTTTCAATTTTCCCCTTGAGCAAATCATTCAGCCTTGGCTGAGTGATATGTAGCCGCTGGGCCGCTTCTTTTTGCGATACATCCCAGGTTTTCACTACCCGTCTGATGGCTCGCATCAACTGAGAACGGACACGCAGGTTCTCGGCTTCTTCTGGCGTATCAACCAACGCATCCCAGACACTGGTAGGGCGTTCGTTTGACATACACTTTTCCTCTGATCAATCACTTGCTCACTAATTTTTGGGCAACTGTTTTGCTACAAGTTCTTTTAAAAAGTGACAGGCGTACATTTTTTGAGTCGGGTCTTAGCTAGGGCTTTACCCCTTCACCGTTGGCAAAGGGGATCGCCACGCCACCCTACGCTCAACCCAGCGATTTGTATCGGGTTTTACCCAGATCCAAAGCCAACGGATTTCATTGGCTTGAAGTCGTCAGGCTCTTCCCCTTCCTGCAGTAGTTCTAGCTGAAAACCTGCTCGCTTCATAGGCACTTCAGGGAAGTCCCGCAGGTCTTGCAAGCTACTTCCAACCCAAGTGGGCTTCATTCCTGGGTATTCATCCTTAGTAGGGCAGTTGAACATTGGAGGTGAGCATACCGATAGAAAATCAGGCGTTTCGTACGACGTTTCGCTTTCCATCTCGCGAATCATCCGAGAGAATCCCGCTCGCTTGCGCCTGCCTGAATCGGGGAATAGTCTCGGCCCATCGCTGCAAAATCAGCGGTCGGGTTTAGTCGCCCGTAGTGAAACCAGGCGCACAGCGCCACCTCAGAGAGGCGTTTTTTTTTGCCTTCGCTTTTTGGTGGCCGTGCGCAGGGCGCCTTCGGGCGCGCCGGGTTCCTGGTTTCTCCGGTCGACTAACCTGCGTACGGCTGCCACCCATTCGTTTGGTCGCGATAAGTGACAGCTCCTCTTAGAAGCCAGGAGTTAACGCTATGAAAAAAATTGTCCCCGATCCTCCCTCATTGACTCTGCAAGATGCTGAACAGTGCGATTCACAGTCGCTTGACCGTGCCGCCGTCCGGCGTGCGCTCGATTATTACCTGCAGGACCATAAGCCTGCTCGCCCCATAAGCACGGCCATATTTGCCATCCCGGACAGCGTCAATTCAGAAGCGGCTTTGGCCCAAGCGTCAGACTTGTTGCGCTGTGCGGTTGCTTCGGCGAGTGAGGCAGGGGATGGTTTGTGTGGGCCCGCGCGCGACCGGGTGTTGTCGGTCATGCACCTGGTGGAGCTGGCCAGGGCGTATGTCGATAAATCGCTGGACGGTGTGGCGATGCACTGATGCAGCACGCGCCTGAGTGCAGCAGGCGCGTTATTTATTAATGAACCCAGCAGGCTTATGTAGCCGTTCACACCCTGTCAGTGGCAACACCCTGGTGTTGCGAATTACCTGGTAACAAGCAGCCATTCCGGCTTTCACTGAACATGTCACACTTGGGCGTCCACAAAGGGGACGGCCGTGGTTTTGGCATTCGTCATATTTGGGAAGCTCACGAAGCCGACCTGGCAAAATGCGGTTGCACCTGCATTGATCAGGTAGCCCAACCTATTGCGAACATGATCGTGCACAAAGCGCCTATATATTGCGAGTTTCGAGATGTCCGTGGCAATCATCGGCTGACTTTCATGAAAACATCAGCAGGGTCATTAGTACTGGAGCCCCGGGAGGAGCGCAGTGGCTTTGGTTACTACATTGTGACGTGGTATCCAAAGCGTAAAGCGAGCGGGACACTGGTTGGGCAGGTCATTTGTGCGCAAATATAGCTCGCGCTGAAATAAAAGGCGTCCAGAGGACGCCTTTTAGGTGTGGTGGAGGAGTAGTCGCAGCGATTCTTTAGCTCCCGGCACGGATGCCCTGGGTTCAGAATCCGATCAGCAGGCTGATCGTCACTACTTCAGAGAAACCAGTTTTCTCTGCTGCCAAAATGCGGGGGGATAAAACTGGTACCCAGTCCCGACGAATGCGCAGTTGCAGTCCTCAAGTGCTAGGCTATTCCCCTGCGATGGTCTCGTCAAGGCAGCACTGTGCTGCGCTTGGGGGCTGGGCATTGGCAGCAGGCGTCAGGCTGCGGTCAGGTTAATAGGGTTTGTTATCAGCCGTTTCGTACCATGCACCAGTGTTGTTGCGCTGTAGACGGGGCAGTCGAACTGCACTGTCGTGGTCGATGCCCACGGCCCGGGCGCCCAGTTCGCCAGGCGAGTGAAAGAGATGGGCGTGGCGAACGTGGTTCGGTCCATATCGGTCGGCAAGAATTAGGCGCTGGCGTGAACGTCCGAGGGTTTCGCTGCAGGTTTTGCTGCGGGCCTGGCAGCTGGCTTTGCAGCCGGTTTTACGGCAGGTTTCGCAGGCTTTTTCGCTGCAGTTTTTGCAGTTGGCTTAGTAGCAGCTTTCGCGGCTGCAGGGCGCAAGCCTGGTCGTAGTTTCACCAGCTCTTTTCGTGTGCGCAAATTTGCGCTGCGCCAGAGGTGTTCGTAGGACTCTGCATCAACTACAAGGTCATCGGGTCGAGGCGCTTGTGATGGCTTCACAGTCAGTTCGACTCCAACAGCGAGCATGAGGCGCATCACTGTGTCGAAGCGAACGTGGGTTCCGCCCTTCAGTGCTTTGTAAAGGCTTTCACGGTTCACCCCGGCGCTCTGCGCCAGCCTGTTCACGCCTTGGGCTTTGGCCACTTCGGCGATCGCCTGCATCATGACTTCGGGGTCGTGCTCTTTCATCGCTTCGGCGAGGAACGCACTGATAGTTTCGGGCGTGTCCAGGAAGCGGGAGGCCTCGAAGCGGCTTGTATTACCCAGATTCAGATTCAGGTTGAGAATGGGCATGTCTTCGGGTTTATTTTGGTTACTCATAATCATGCACCTCGCAGTGCGTTTAGAATTTCTTTGGCGCGTTTGATGCCCCGTTTTTGATCCGTCTTATCGCTACCGTAAAGCATCAGGTAGCTGGCCTGGCCTGATCGGACGTAATACACCCGGTAGCCAGGGCCCACGAAAACGCGCATTTCACTCAGGCCGTCGCCGACGGGCTCTGTATCACCAAAGTTTCCGTTTTGTGCCCGCAACATCCTGACGGTTACGGCTGCTTTTCCCTCGACGTCCTTGATACCGCCCAGCCAATCTGTGAATTCTGGTGTGGTATCGATTGCGTACATGGGTTTATTGTTTTCGGCCATGGGTTAAGAGTAGCCTAGTGGCTACAGCTATGTCGATGCGCGCCTGTCGCGCGAATGCTGGGGCGGGCTCGACTTGGGTATGGGAGGCCGCCGAGCGCACAACCGCGAGCTTGGCCAAGCTCTTTCGGACGTTGCGGCGCAAACCCTCAGTCTCAATAGCCGGTTGATGTGAGAGCAACAATTTCAGGCAATAGGCACATGGATCATGTTTGTAACAATCTTTTTTTGACCGCTAGTAATCGTGCCCTTGACGGTCTCATAAGCTACGGCAAAATCTTTTGTGGCGTAGAACACGATCGCTGCGAGCAAAGGTATTTTATTGCATCTGGAACAGGTCTCGCGCAGCACATCCCGTGTAATTTAATTCTCACTTATTGTGGCATTACGAAAGAAGAGATCATTACTGTGTCACCGAAGCTAATGGCGCTGGTAGACGACCTTGACATAGGCATATAACCCGATCGCCGATTACACTGGGAGGCAGTTGCCATGTGCAGCGGCCGCTTTTGGCCGTAAACAGCCTGTCACGGAGGGCTGCTTCCGGCCAAGAGTTTTAATTACTCGACCTTATTATCAGGCAGTGGGGCCGCATGAATTTCGTCAAACATAGCGGTTGTCACTGAAGCAGCATAAACAATGTATTTCACATCACTCTCTTTGCTATTGACTTCATAAATATCACAAAGAAGACTTCTGTTGTCCTTGGGTAACGCTACAGGCGACCAAGATGAAGGGCTCTTGAAGTTATACTCAGGACCTTTGTACGTTAAAGACCTTATGCCGACTACTGCGCGTTTATAGTGTTGTCTATCAGGTCTTTTGGAGTTTTTATAGTCACCTATAAATGATCCCAAAGAACCAGAGACAACATCTACGCACGCCTTGTCTAGCTCGGTCTCATAATCAGCAGCCGCATAGGTTCCAACGCTGCCATGATTGGAATAAAATTTTTGGCGTGGCGATAATTTCTCTTCGGGATACTTGGGGGTATATTTGTCACCCTCGAAATAGTATTCGATGTACCCTCGCGAAATATCGTTCCTGTTATATACCTTTCTCTTTTCTATCACGTCTTCAAAAGTATACCAGCGCTGCTCAATGAGTCTGTGATCGACTTCTAATCCGCTCGCCAAAGCCTTTAAAGAAAGCGCGGAGCCGAACAAGACAGATGCAATCAAAATATTTTTCATGAGCTTACCTGAGGCAGGGTTTTTAAATTTTAATGTATTTTAATCAGTACGCGATAGAGTTGTAAATTTATCTATTGGATAAATCTACCTCATCAATTGAATGGCCTCGTTTTTTATAAGCATACTGTGACCACTTTTGGCCGATAGCGGCCCTTCGTGACAGGCTTCCATTGGCTACTGGTGGACGGATAAAGATTGTCGACCTGGTGCCGCATAGAGGGGCGCCGGTTTAACCATGCAAGGTCTGTTGGGCGGATGTTTGCTGTCCTTGGCCTGGCCAGAAGGCTCTGGAAAATGCTTAAGGGGGCTTGAAACTTGAGGCAGGCTGCAGCTTCCGAATCTCTAGATGCTGACCGTTCAGCTGGATGAGTTGTTCAACTGCTGAAATTCAAGTTGCTTGGCAGCACTGGCTTCGAGGTTTGCACGCTCTACAGCCAGATACCGATAAATACTTTGGAGGTTGGCGATTTTCTGTTTCACTTCAGCCATCTTCTTTTCAATCAGCTTGGCGCCGTCAGCACAATCAATCAGCTTATTGCGCTGCGCATCCAGAATCTCGCCGATTTCCCCCAGGGAAAACCCCATGCTTTGCGCGCGCTTGATAAAGTCCAGATCCTGCAGGGTTTGTACTGTGTAATCACGATAGTTGTTAGTTCGCCGCTGCGGTGAGATCAGGCCGATTTGCTCGTAGTAACGTAGCGTATGGCGGCTGGCACCGCTGCGGGCTTCGAGTTCGCCGATTTTCATGAAAACACCGCTTGACCATAGAGTTTGGTCGACAGTTTACGCTTGGTTCCTTACCTTGAACAAGGAACAGGGAAATGAGCGTGGAGTGCTTTGTCACGGGGGGGACCGGTTTCATCGGTCAACATTTAGTGGCGTACCTGAGTGCAAAAGGTCACACCATTCGGGTGTTGATGCGTCGCCCGGAGCGACTAGCTGAACTGCGGGAGCAAATCGACAATTTGGGCGGATGTGCAACCCGGGTATTTGCCGTAGCTGGCGATCTGGAACGGGACAAACTAGGGCTGAGTCTTGCTGATCGAGAAGTGATAAGGCACGCCAGCGTCGTATTCCACCTGGGTGCCCACTTCGCTTGGGGACTTTCAGTCGAGCAATCTCGTGCGGTGAACGTAGAAGGGGCAAAGCGCGTTGCGCTGCTGGCGACTGAGCAAAAGAGCCGGTTAGTGATGATCGGCGGCTACATGCTGAAGAACCATGAGCATCTGCAACGAATCGGAATTGATCCTCGTTATCCGGAGCGGACGAATTGGCCTGCCGTCTACCTGCATGTTGGTGGTTACGAGGCGAGCAAGCTGGAAGCGCATTTTGCGACCTTAGAAGTCATGTCCGCCACGGGTGGGGAGATTACCGTTGTCCACCCCGCGACGGTCTGTGGCCACAGTCGCACGGGGCATATCGTTGACGGCCAGCCGCTAGTGGAGCTGATACGCAACCTTGTGCAGGGAAAGCTGACTGCAGTGCCTGGTACCGCCAAGCACTGGTTGCCACTGGTCACCGTGGATTACCTGGTTGAACTGGTGGCGGTTTGTGCTTTTGATCCTGCCATGGCTGGTCAGGAACTACTGGCGCTTGATGACCAAACGCCCAATTTGCGAGAACTCTTGGCACAGTTGGCTCAACCTTTGGGCATAAAGTCTCCCAAATATTATATTTCACTCCGATTGTTGAAGTTACTACTGAGTATTCCTCCGGTCGCGCGGATGTTGAATACAAAGCCCGAAGCCTTGGGCTTTATTCAGACCACTCGTTTTGATACAGCTGCGGTCGAGCAATTTGCCAACAGGTATGGAATAGTCAAGCCAGATATACGTCAGTCTTTGCAGCACACTGCAACGTTCGTCAACGCCTATTGCATAGCCAAGGGCTAGGCCCTCTGACTTATCCTTTGGGGGGCGACAGAGTCGTCAGCCCTCATTAAATGGACGTCTCTAAGGTAAGTAATGCGGATTCATCAACTTAGAAGTGCAACCATCGTGCTTGAAATCGGCCCTTGTCGAGTCATGTGGATCCTGTGCTGTGAGAGCAGAGTGCATAGTCGCCTCTAGCCTGGGGGTTTGTTTAACTGACACTCAAACCCCTCAATAAACACGGGGGTTGGGAGGATCTTCGTATCCTCAAACTTTATGCCGTCGATGCAGGGCGGCATTCTGAATTGCTCCAGATTACTAAATACACAGGACTGACTGCTTTTGGCCGGAAGCAGCCCTTAGTGACAGGCTCCTATCGACCCATAGCGGCGTTTCATTTGGATGACCCCAGGCAAAAGCAGATATCCATGACGTCGGCTCGACCGTTTTCAATCTGTTGTCACGCCAACGCGAATTCACTGTCCTTGATGTTCGCAATCGGCCCCAGAATCGAGGAGTCAAATTCGGCAAGGGCTGTGTGAGTTGCCAGGCGACGGGGAAGATCCGGGTTAGCAAGAGCCGCTTTGCCCAACGCGATCACATCGGCGCCGTCTCGTAATGCTTGCTCCGCGTGGTGCGGTACAGCCAGCCCCCCATTGGCGATGATCGCAACCTGGGGCGCATACCGGCGAGCCAGTTCAACCAGACTTGTATTGCCTTCGATGAATGCAGGTTTCCATGCCTCAAACTCCGTCACATGGATAAAGTCCACACCAGCGTCCTTCAGCGAGCCGAAAATGACCTCGGCGGCAGCTTCGCCTTCTGCCCACTTGTGTTCATAGTCGTTCACCTTGCTTTGCGAGATGCGCACACCCACAGGAGCGAGTGTGCCGACAGCGACCTTGACTGCCTTGATGACTTCCAATGTCAGCCCAATCCGTTCCTGTACATTTCCGCCCCAGCGATCATCTCGTTGATTGGTGTAGTCAGTCAGAAATTGGTCTAGCAGATAGCCGTTCGCCCCATGGATTTCAATACCGTCGAATCCAGCGGTATGCGTTGCCAGCACGGCGGCTTGTGCAAATCCCGCAATGGCATCAGCGATGTCCTCGTCGCTCATCGCCTGGGGTAGCGGGTACTGCCCCTCACCGTAATAGAACTTCATCTGCGCTCCTTTCGGTTGAACAGCCGAGGGTGCAGCGGTAGCAGTTTCAAAGCGGTTGCCCTGACTCAGTGCTCCAGCATGCATGAGTTGAGCGAATACTGATCCATTGTGGACACGAATCAGATCTGTCACGCCGCGCCACGCCTTGGCCTGTTCGACATCACTGAGCCCTGGTTGGAAGGGGTAGCCCTGAGCATACTTCTGATCGGTGTACAGCCCTTCTGTAATGATCAGACCAAAACCCCCTTTGGCAAATCGCTCGTAGTAACGTGCAATCTCGACTGTAGCTAAGCCCGTCTCGGTGGCACTGACACGCGTCATCGGTGCTACGGCAAGACGATTCCTTAATCTGCAGTTGCCTATATCATATGGAGTTAAAATCTGCTGGTTGTAGTCATTCATGTGATCAGTCCTCATTTATCCGAAACGCTTCAATAATTGATGTAGAGGACAGTAAGCTTGGCCTGATGCGTTGAGAAGCCAGCAACAACGATAAGCCGCTATATCAAAAATGGATATAATGATGCAAATCCCGGATGTGGAAGTATTCAGGGCCATTGCGCAGAGCGGCAGCCTTTCAGCCGCCGCCCGACGACTGGGTCTGACACCCATGACAGTGTCTCGCAGACTGGCATCGCTGGAGGGAGAGTTAGGCGTTCGGCTGTTTCATCGAACAACGCGCTCCGTGTCGTTGACAGCTGAGGGCGAAACATTTCTTCCCTTTGCAACGACGCTGTTGGAAGCCAGCGAGGGGGCGAGGATCAGTCTGAAATCATATGCTGGCACTGCTAGCGGTGTTTTGAAGGTGACTGCCCCCACCGTATTCGGCCAGTCAGTGATCATGCCGCTGATTCCCGCGCTTTTAGCAGAACACCCGGCGTTGCGCGTTGATCTGACGCTGTCGGACAGCATCGTGGATATCGTCGGTCTTGGGATTGATGTCGCAATTCGCATTGCGACTCTGCGAGACTCGGGTTTAATTGCGCGCCCCCTCGCCCCGAACCGAAGAGTGCTGTGTGCCAGTCCGAATTATCTGGAACGTCATGGAGTACCTACTACGATGGACGCATTGTTGAACCATCGTCGCATCGCTTTACATGGCATGCCTTATTGGCCGTTCATGCGTGGCGGTGAACCGGTCGCCATGCGGGCGGAGGGCGTTTTTTCGGCTAACAGTGTCGAGGCAGTCCGCACTGCAAGCAGGCAAGGTTTAGGGGTAGCGATGCTCACGTACTGGGACGTCCGTGATGATCTAGATACTGGGGCCCTTCATCTGGTCGAATTGGAAGATGTAACCCCGGAAGAACTCTTTATCACCGCAATATTGCCTACTCGCCAGCATGTACCTCACAGAGTAAGAGTTTTCCTCGATCATCTGGAAACAGTGCTTCATTCCTGAGGCTGACCTTCAATGATACGTTCACTTCTGGGCTATGTCGGTCGTAGGAAGAGCGTCCGCTTTTGGCCGATAGCAGCCCATGACGAAGGGCAGTTATTGACCCAAAGCTGCCCTTCGCCGGGGCAGCTCACGACCCGAAGCAGCCATTGATGTCTGTTTGTTGTCGTTCTATGTTATGGGCATTCATGGAGAATTCTGACTGATGGCACGCGTAGGTTTGATACTGACTCCCGGTTTTGCAGACTGGGAATATGCTTTCATTGCTGGTACGGCGTCCCCGTTTTACGGGATCGACGTCAGGTTTTTCGCGCCTACTACGGGGCAGTTTCGTTCCCAGGGTGGATTGGCTGTAAGGGTCGATAGCAGCTTGCAACAATGTCTGGACTGGAAACCGGACGTTGTTGTCGTCATTGGTGGAATGGTCTGGGAAAGTGCTGAAGCCCCGGATATTCGAGACTTTCTGCATGCCAGTCGTTCAAGTGGAGCAACCCTTGCCGGTATCTGTGGAGGAACGCTGGCACTTGCGAGGGCCGGGCTTCTAGACTCGGTTCCTCATACCTCGAACAGCGCTGAATTTTTACAGAATGCCGTGAGTTATAAAGGCTGCGCGCTTTACCGAAGCAGCTCAATTGCGGTGATCGCAGACCGCATCATTACTGCTCCAGGCACCGCCCCCGTTAGCTTCACCTGCGCAGTGTTTGCAGGTGCCGGGCTACCTTCAGAGAGCATTTCTCAGTTCAGATCAATGTTGGCCGCTGAACATGGGTGATCGCGTTGTCCCGGCATGTCGGGCACATTCTCAGGAGACAGTTTTTGCTGTCTAGGCGTGCTGGATCATCCGATGCCTGAATTCTGGCGCCCCCTGGTGGGGGGCGCTTTAACCATTATCGTCTGCGGGTTATTTCTGAGGCCAGGACCAACCGTTCGAGCCCGATACCGAACCCTGCGCCTTCTCGATAGGCACCGCCGCCAACAATTTGTTGTTGTGCGCCCAATGCAGGGCAGCGAACTTCGAAGCCATTCCCTTCAAGGTAATAACTCAGTCCGCGCTTAACTGCGATACTGAGTTCATATTCCAGCCCCAGTGAATCAAGAAAACCCGTGCAAATGGCTTGGCTACGCAGCAAAGCCTGTTCTGGTGTGGGGCCAAGAATTTCGAGCCCCAGTTGTGTGAATTCGCGATAGCGACCCGCTTGGGGGCGCTCGTACCGGTAGCATCGAGCTATATAGAAGAACATCGCTTCTTCTCGTGCCCCCAGAAGGATAGTGTTGCGCTCCTGAAAAAGGGCCGTTGCCTCCGGGATAAGGCAACAAGGGCGTTGGGCCTTGTCATTGAAGGCCCACATTTGTCCGATAATTTCACTCCCTCCAGCCTTCTCAATAAAGGTGTCCTGGCCCCATAACGCTGGAACTATGGCCTCTTCAGCCCCGGCATCGATGAAGATAGCTCCGGAAACGGCCTTCGATCTCTCGCATTGTTGCAGCTTCTTGCCCAGTCACAATTCGTGTTCCGCGCAGCATGGTCATTTTCAATATCTCCAATTTACAGGCAATAAAAAAGGCGCCATTGGCGCCTTGGTTTGGTTCACGGAAAGATCAGAGTCTGTATTGAGAGCTGTGATCAATCGATGAGCGTATGCAACCGCGGCACCCTGAGCGAGGTCCGTGATGATGATGGCGATTGCTTGGAATAAATTGAGTCATGGCCAATCCTTGCATATAAGCAGATGCGGCTACAAGTTTGAGCAACTGTTGACTAGCTTGCGGGCCAGGCAATATAAGAAATCCTTGCTGTGCGGAGTTTTTATCATGGGGAACGCTTATTGCTAGAAAGGCTGAAGAGGGAGGGGAAAGGGCAGGGCCCGGATTGGGTTGCGCTGTAATGGTGCGACAGTTAATCAGGAGTCCCGGATGTTCAAGCCTAAGCCGTTGACCAACTTGGAACCGTTTAAATGGAGTAGTCGTTTGAAAAATCTGCTCATTCGTCATGCTGAACTCACTGATGCGACCCAGCTCTGCAACGCGGAGCGTGAAACTGCCCAAACCCCCGGTTTGCTTGTTTCGCGGCCGAGTGAATTCAACACTGCAGCCTTTGAGCGAAAAATTCTTGCGCTGAAGGACGATGGCCTTTACCTGGTTGCTGAATGGAATGACCAGATAGTCGGGCACGCACTGCTTGAACCAATGGGGCTTGAGGCCCTTGAGCACGTTATGAGCCTGACGATCGTTGTGCATCCCGACCATGTGGGGCAGGGTATCGGCCACGTGTTGATGACGCGCTTGTTGCAGTGGGCCGGGGATCGCCCGGGGTTGGTGAAAGTCGAACTGCGTGTGCGTGAGGTCAATCGCCGGGCGAGGCACCTTTATCTGAAGTTCGGCTTTGTGGAGGAAGGTCGTCTCCAAAAGCGTATCCGCCTGCCCGATGGCAATCTGATCGCGGATATCACCATGGCCTGGTTCGCACCGGACCCTGGCTGAA
>Ga0256410_1000210_pt1 | contig 71015 bp, 61 predicted proteins | sample PhyWR1_FD_185983 | JGI IMG/M metagenome (GOLD analysis project Ga0256410, IMG submission 185983) | Leaf surface microbial communities from wheat plants in UC Gill Tract Community Farm, Albany, California, United States - DLSL W.R1 | ecosystem: Host-associated > Plants > Phyllosphere >... | reverse complement strand
TTAATCGAGCCTAAAGTTTTTCCGGGTATGGCCGAAAACATGGCAAGCGTCCAAATACCCCGAGGTTTAACGTTATGGTCATCGACTTCAGTCGTCTCAACAGCGCCCCGCCCCTGACCGGCAGTACACGCAGTAACGCCAGCCAGGAAACCGGCAGCGCCACGCAAGCGGCCCCGGCAATAAACCCTGAGCAAAACGGCGTCAGCGCCCCAAGCGGGGAATCTGTTCACCTCAGCCAAGAGGCTCAACAGTTGCAGAAGATCAGCGACTCGTTGCGTGACCAACCTGTAGTCGACAAAAATCGGGTGGCAGAGCTTAAACAAGCCATCGCGGACGGCAGCTACAAAGTCGACAGCGACCGGATCGCCAGCAAACTGCTTGACATGGAAGCCCAGCGCTAGGCCAACGGCCAGTGCCGCGCTTTTGGACGCTTAACTCCCAGAGCCCGCCATGCACGACGAAAATTTACTGCAACTGATCAACGATGACCTCGCTCCTGCCGAGCAATTGCTCGGCCTGTTACAGGACGAATCCATCGCCCTCAAAGGCCGCGACATGCAGGTGCTGGAAAACATTCTGGCGCGCAAACAGTCGCTGATCATTTTGCTTGAGCAACATGGCCGCAGACGCAGCGAAATTCTCGCCAGCCTTGGCCTGGCCACCAACCGCAGCGGCCTCGAAAGCCTGGCCAGCCATTCCAGCGTGGGAACACAACTGCTCGCCCAGAGCGATGCACTGAACCAGCTGCTAGCGAAATGCCAGGCCGCCAACCTGCTCAATGGTCAGTCGATCCAGACCCAGCAGGCGATCACCGCCAACCAGTTGCGCATCCTCCATGGCGGCGAAGCCCCGTCTCTGTATGACGCACGCGGCACCACCTCGATGCTCAACAAGCACCGCGCCTACAGCCAGGCTTGAGCCCGCGCAACCACCGCATGTAGCGAGACACACAACATGATGGCAGAATGCCCATCTTTTGCGTGTCGCTGTATTTTGTCTGGAGATTGATCAAACGTGTTCGACGCCCAAGATGCTCCGCAACCGCCAAAGGTGCTTACCACGCCGTTGGAAATTGCCTCCAACTTGCGGATGCTGCAAGAGAGCCATGACCCGCTGATCATTACTTTCCAGGACCGCACCCAGCGCTTCCAGAGCTATGTGGTGGATGTTAATCGCGAGAGCAACACCATGGCCCTGGACGAAATGATCCCCCGTGACGGTGAGCGCTTTCTTGAAGCGGGGGTGCCGTTCAAGGTTGAGGGCTTCCATGATGGCGTGCGTATCGCCTGGGAGTGCACCACGGCGCTGACCATTGATGACCGTCATGAGCACCGCTGTTATCGCGGCGCGATGCCCCACGAAGTGGTGTACCACCAGCGCCGCAATGCGTTCCGTGCGGCCCTGCGGCTGGCCAATCTGGTCAATGTGCAAGTGGCGGGTGACAAGCTCAAGGCGCCGATCAAGGGCAAGTTGCTGGACGTTTCGGCAACCGGCTGCAAATTGCGTTTTGAGGGGGATATCAGCCAGGGCATGCAACTGGGCCAGGTGTATGAGCGCTTCAGCGCCGACCTGCCGTTTGGCCTGATGTCGACACCGGTGGAGTTGCGCTACCTGCATTTTGAAGAGCGGCTGAATATCACCTTTGCCGGGATGCGCTTTCACAACATCAGCGGCGCAGTGCAGCGCCAGGTCGAGCGGTTTGTCTATCAACTGCAGCGCGAGGCGCGCCAGTTCGATAAAGACGATGATTATTGAAACAGTGGTCGCTGGCTTACCTGCGATGCAGAGGGCGCGGTCTGGCTGAAAAACCGCGCTGATGCCATCGCGAGCAAGCCCGCTCCCACAGGGGTATTGCCTATGTTTTGGACTCTGGTTCCGGTTCTGGCTCCTGCTCCTCCACCACCGGTTCCTGCACCATTTGCTCCTGGACCACCTGCTCATCCACCCGCGGGTCAAGGGCGGCGACCAGCGGCGAGCTGGACATGCTGTCGGGCATGGCCACGTGATGCAGCGGCGCATCATCGACCTGGTGCAGGTTGGTCACCGCATTCGGGCGAATCCGCCATACCAGGATCAACCCTGCCACGCTGAAAAACCCATAGAGCATCTGGCTGCCAAACAGTTTCATCAGCACCCCCGCCACCAACGGCCCCACGCTTGCGCCCACGCCATAAGTCACCAGCAGCATGGCCGACAGCGACACACGACGCTCCGGCTCGATATGGTCGTTGGCAAAGGCCACAGCCAGCGGATAGATGCAAAATTGCAGCAAAGCCGCCAGGCAACCGGCAATGAACAGTACCTGCATGGGCACCGCCGGCAAGATCGCCAACGGCAACGCAGCCACCGCCAGCAAGCCGGCGAAGATACGGATCAGCAACGGCCGGTCATAACGGTCGGACAACCAGCCCAACGGCCACTGCACCAGCAAGCCGGCAAAAATGCAGCTACCCATATACAAGCCGACCAGTTCGGTAGACAGCCCTTGCTGCGATGCGTAGAGCGGTGCCAGACCGTAAAACGAGCCCACCAGCAAACCCGCGCCCATCACCGCAATCAACGACTGCGGCACACGCTTGATAAAAAATTTCGGGTCCATCGGCGCCGGGTGCAAAGGCGCCGGGTGAATACGCCGGGTCATGGCCACAGGCACCAGGCACAAGGCAAAACACAAGGCCACCACCATCAACAACTCGAGACCGAGCTGCGGGTGAACCGCCAGGATCAATTGCCCAAGCACCAACCCCAGATAGGAGGCGATCATGTAGAGGCTGAACACCACGCCGCGCTGCTTGGCCTCGGCCTGCTCGTTAAGCCAGCTTTCGATGACCATGTACTGGCACATCATGCCCAGACCGACAATCACCCGCAGCAACAGCCAGATCGGCAACCAGTCCGTCAGCCCGTGGCACAGCACCGCCGCACCGACAATACCGGCGCACGTGGCGTAGGCACGAATATGCCCGACCCTGGCAATCAGCCGGTGGCCGATCTTGCCACCCAGCACCAGGCCAAAATAGTTGGCCGCCATCAGCGCGCCGATCCACAGGCCGTCGACATTGTCCGCTGCCAGGCGCAGCGCCAGATAAGTACTCAACAGGCCGGAACCGATCAACATCATCAGCGAGGCAAAATACAACGCTCTAAAGGACTTCCAGATCTGGTGCATTGGCTTTCCCTACGGCTCCTTGTGTCTGCCACCGGGAACAGGCCCGGCGCCACAGATTTAAACGGTCAAGCCTGAGCCGCAAGAACGCGACGTTCCCAGGGCGTGATTTCGTCATGGAAGCTGGTCAGTTCCAGCGTCTTGGACGCAACGTAACCTTCGATGAACTCAGTGCCGAACAGTTCAATCGCCATTTCACTACGGGCCAGGCGTGCCAGTGCCGCGTGCAAGGTGCAGGGCAATGTCAGCGCCTCGGGCACCTGGAACTCACCCTGGATCGCAGCACTCGGTTCAAGCCCACGCTCGATGCCATATAACCCTGCCGCGAGGCTGGCGGCAATTGCCAGGTACGGGTTGGCGTCCGCCCCCGGCAAACGGTTTTCAACCCGCCGCGCCGCAGGTGAGCTGGCCGGAATGCGTAAACCCGCACTCCGGTTGTCATGGGACCAGCACGCGTTGTTCGGCGACGCATAGGGGTGGAACAAGCGCTGATAGGAATTTACGTTCGGCGCAAACAACGCGGTAAAGTCCGCCATGCCCGCCTGCTGCCCGCCGATAAAATGGCGGAAGGTGGCTGTCGGCTGCCCCGCTTCGTCGCTGAACACGTTTCGCCCGCTGGCCGCCTCGACCACGCTCTGGTGAATATGCATCGAACTGCCGGCCGTGTGCGCCAGCGGCTTGGCCATGCACACCACGTTAAGGCCATGCTTGAGGGCAACTTCCTTGAGCAGGTGCTTGAACAGAAAAGTCTGGTCGGCCAGCAGCATCGGATCACCGTGCAGCAGGTTGATCTCGAACTGGCTGACGCCCATCTCGTGCATAAAGGTGTCACGGGGCAAGCCCAGTGCCGCCATGCACAGGTACACCTCATTGAAAAAAGGCCGCAAGCCGTTGTTGGAGCTGATGCTGAACGCCGAAAATCCGTCTTCACGGCGCCCGTCCAGGCCCACGGGCGGGCGGAACGGCTGGGCCGGATCGGGGTTGTGCGCAAACACAAAGAACTCCAGCTCGGTCGCTACCACCGGCGCCAGCCCCCGCGCCGCGTAGCGGGCGATCACCGCTTTCAACTGGCCACGGGTCGACAGACGCGAGCTTTCACCGCTGAGCTCATCGGCATCGCAAATGGCCAGGGCACGGGTTGGCTGGCTCCAGGGCAGGCGATGAAGCTGGGTGAGGTCTGGCACCAAGGCAAGATCACCGTCCTCGCCGCCATAAAAGCGTGACTCCGGGTAGCCACCCATGATGCATTGCAGCAGCACGCCACGGGCCATCTGCAAGCGCCGCCCTTCTATAAACCCCGCAGCAGTCATCACCTTGCCACGGGGCACGCCATTGAGGTCGGGGGTGACGCACTCAATCTCATCAATACCCGCCAATCGCTGTGCGAGCAAACCCTGGCCATCGCTATTCATGCCACTATCCTTGTTGTTAAGCAGGCCGCGCAGGGCAATGGCTACAAAATACGCACTGCCTGTTCGGAATTTCAAGCGAGCACCGCACAAATCTCGCGAAAACAGTGAACCTTCCTTCGGCAGCTGCTACGGAGCTCGGCATTTGTCTTATTTGCCGACTAGACTCTTCGCCCACTGTGTCAGGAAGACCCAAAGGAAGATCGATGAAGACGCTGCCCCCGCTTTATACCGGCCTGTTGCTGGCCAGCCTGTTCAGCCCCGCAGCCTTGGCCCAGATACCCAGCAGCGATGGCTATGTGCTGGATAAAGTCGTGCAGGTCAGCCGCCATGGAGTGCGCCCACCTACCGAATCCAATGAAAAGCTGCTGACCTCGGTCACCCAGCGCAAATGGCCAACCTGGCTGGTGCCCTTCGGTAACCTGACCGGCCACGGCTATACCGGCGCGGTGGAAATGGGCCGCTACCGTGGTGAAGTGCTGCGGGCCGCCGGGCTGATCCCCCGGGGCTGCCCGGATGCCAGCCAGTTGCTGGTACACGCCAGCCCCCTGCAACGCACCAAGGCCACGGCCCAGGCCTTGCTCGATGGCATGTTCCCCGGCTGCGGCCTGCAACCGGGCTATGTCCACGGCAAGCAGGATGCCCTGTTCCAGGCCAATGAAATGCCCTTTGCCGCGCTCGATCCGGCCAAGGCCAAAGCCGAAATCCTCAAGGCTCTGGGCGGCAGCGTCGAAGCCGCACAGGCACGCTACAAACCCTTTGAAGAAAAACTCAGGGAGGTCGTCTGCCTGCCTGCCACCGATTGCCCGTATGGCAAACAGGACTGGACACTGGAACAAAACGCCAAGGGCCGTTTCGCGATCAAGGGCCTGAGCGCAGGTGCCAATATGGGTGAAGTGTTCCGTCTGGAATATAGCCAGGGCCTGCCACTGGACAAGGTCGCCTTCGGCAACGGCCGCACCGCCGCCGAGGTATCCAGCCTGATGGTGCTGACCAAGGCCAAGTACGACTACCTCAACGACATCCCCTATATCGCCAGCCGCGGCGCTTCCGAGCTGATGAACCAGATTGCCCTGGAACTCAAGCAGGGCACCCCGCTGGAGCAGAAAGACGCGCCGGATAGCCCGCCCGATGTACCGCTGATGCTGCTGGTGGCTCACGACACCAATATCTCTTACCTGCGCACCATGCTCGGCTTCGGCTGGAAGCAGGGAGATTACATCGCCAACAACATCCCGCCCGTGGGTACGTTGCAGTTCGAACGTTACAAGGAAGTCAAAACCGGCGAGTACTTTTTGCGCATCGCCTTTGAGGCCCAGTCAATGGATCAGATTCGTAACCTGACCCAACTGACCGCCACGCAAAAACCCCTCAGGAGCGATTTCCAAAGCGCCGGGGACTGCCGCAAAACCAGCGCAGGCCTGCTCTGCCCGCTCAAGGATGCGATGGTCAAAGTCGAGCAGAACATCGACCCCACCGCGCTGACGCCCTACACCTTCAACTAGTGGTGGTTAAGGCAGGGCTTGCTTCACGTTGCTGCAACCAGCACAGTAAGTCCTGCCCGCTCATGGGGCGCGCAAACCAGTAACCCTGCCCTTCAACACAGCCCATGGCCAGCAAACGCTGGGACTGTGCCTCGGTTTCAATCCCTTCAATAACCACCGACATACCCAAGGCTTTACCCAGGGCCAGGGTGCTGGCGATCACGGCGGCGCAACGCGGTTCATGCTCCAGGTTGCCCACAAATTCACCGTCCAGCTTGATTTCGGTGAATGGCAACTGGCACAGCCGCTGCAATGACGAAAAACCGGCACCAAAATCGTCAATTGATAACCGGCAGCCCATCATGCGCAGGCGCACCAGATTCTCCAGGCTGGCGACCGGAGCTTGCAGCAAACCGGTTTCAGTCAATTCGAAGGTCAACCTGGAGCCCGGCGTGACATGACGGGTCAGAACCCCCTTGAGGGTATAAGTCAGCTGACTGTTAGCCAGTTGCGACGCTTGCAGGTTGAACGCCATGTTCAAGGGATAACCCCGTGTCCGTGCTTGCTCTTGCAGGCTCAACGCCTGATCGAGTTGGGCAAACAGCAACTCGTCCATCAAGCCGCAGCGCTCCAGCACCGGGATAAATACCGCCGGTGGTAGCACGCCCTTATCGGGGTGCAGCCAACGGCAAAGCACTTCGACTCCGGTCACCTCGCCGGTTTGCAGATTGAACTTGGGTTGATACCAGGCCTGCAATTGCTGCAGGGCCAGAGCCTGACGCACTTCGTCCTCGCAAGCCAGTGACAGCGTGCTGCCCGGTACAGGTTCGAGCGTGCAGATAGTGCTTTGATACTTGAGTAACAGAGGTTGCAGCACAGCGGCATACAACGGTTTGCCGGCATCGCCAAGCAACTCGAGCCCCAACAGGGCAATGAGCTGATGCGCAGCACAACGCAAATCGGCCGACAGCGCACTGCTGACAATAATCGACCGGACTTGCCCCGTCCTGCCCACGCGACGCAAAAACGCCAGGCCGTCCATGCCATCCATCTGCAAATCGCACACGGCGATATCCACCGGCCCCACTTGCTGAAGAACCGTCAACGCCTGGCTGCCGTCACTGGCCTCAAACACGTCATGGCAACCCAGGGAGCGAAACATGCTTACCGCAACAGCACGCTGGAAACTGTCATCTTCCAGGATCAGGACACGCAGGGGATTTCCAGGCATTAAGATGAACCATCGAGAAACGGTGTAGGTTAATTATCTCGAATGCTGAAAGATTTTTACCTAGGAAAAGTCCCAATAAATGTAGGACTAATGCCAACCCTCCCGACTGGCGATTGAATGTCAGCGCGCGCTGCGACTGAATATACGGATCACTTCATCCAGGTGTTCGGCCATTGCCTGCCGTGCGGCGGGCGCATCGTGCTGCTCGAGCGCCAGCAGGATACGGCGGTGCTCATCTTCCGAGCGATGGGTCATATCCTGTGGGGTGTAGTGGTTTTGCAGGCGCTGGAACATGCTGCCGTAACGATGGCCCAATAGATGCTGGATCATCAGGGCATAGGCCGGGTTGTCCGAGGCCTGGGCAATGCGGATATGGAACAGACGATCGCCGGGGTGGGTGTGGGACCCTTCGCGGTTGTCCTGAACGTTGCGTTCAAAAGCTTCGCGGATGCCCGCCAACTCCTCGTCACTGGCATTGATCGCCGCCAGCGCCGCCGCTTCGGGCTCAATCAGGCGACGGGCCTGCAACAGCGCGAACGGTGGAATTTCGGCATTGAAGTCGATTTCAAGGTTCAGCTCGGGGTCCAGTTCTTTCCACTGGTTGCGCGTAGCCTGGGCCATAACCGGTTCATCTGACACCGCCTGCACCGGCGGCTCACAGACCAGTACCCCGTTACCGACGCGTACATCCACCAGACCTATCACTTCAAGCGCAATCATCGCCTCACGTACCGAGGCACGACTTACACCCAGCAACTTGGCCAGTTCACGCTCGGCTGGCAAACGGCTGCCCGGCGGAAATTCACCGCTGTCGATCAAGGCGCGTAGCTGATCAGCGATTTGCCGATAAAGCCGTTGGTTATCAATAACTTGAAATGGCATCAGGAAATAAGCTCTGGTTTGGACAGCATTCGACAAGCACTTGGAGCTGAAAAAGACGCTTGTTGAAGCTTGAGGTGCATGCTACAAAAGGCCCAATGGCCTGACCATTGGATGGATATCGTAAAGCGATCATAGCAAACCTTATCCTTGTACTTGTGTCGTTTTGCCATTTGCTACGCCCCCAATGGCCTGACCATTGGGCCAACTATAAAAACAATGACATCGTAACGGAGCACCCATGGATCTTTCCGGCAAACGTGTGCTGATCACTGCCGCTGCGCAGGGGATTGGCCAGGCCACCGTCCAGGCATACCTCGCCGCCGGTGCCGAAGTCTTCGCCGCCGATATCAATGCCGGCGCCCTCGACGCCCTTGAGGGCGCGCACAAACATGTTCTGGACGTCACCGATGCTGCTGCCATCGAGCGCCTGGCCAAACAGCTGGGCCCACTGGATGTGCTGTTCAACTGCGCGGGCGTGGTGCACAGCGGCACTATCCTGGAATGCGAAGAGAAGGACTGGAACTTCGCCCTGGACCTCAACGTGACAGCCATGTACCGCATGATCCGCGCTTTTTTGCCGGGCATGCTGGGCAGCGGCGGCGGCTCGATCATCAACATGGCCTCGGTCGCTTCCAGCGTCAAAGGCGTGCCCAACCGTTTTGCCTACTGCGCCAGCAAAGGCGCGGTGATTGGCCTGACCCGTTCTGTAGCGGCTGACTTTGTGAGCCAGAACATCCGCTGCAATGCCATCTGCCCCGGCACCGTCGACTCCCCTTCCCTGCGCCAGCGTATTCGCGAACAGGCCGAGCGCGAAGGCCGCAGCGTGGACGAGGTGTATGCCGCCTTTGCCGCGCGCCAGCCCATGGGCCGCATTGGCACCGCCGAGGAAATCGCCCAGTTGGCGCTGTACCTGGGCTCAAGTGCCAGCGGCTTTACCACCGGCACGGCACAAATCATTGATGGCGGCTGGAGTAACTAGCCGCAAGCTTTTGACCTTGTGGGAGCGGGCTTGCTCCCACTGGGCCCTGCCCCTCCCCCAAAAAGGATTGTTTATGAAATTGCTGCGTTACGGTGAAAAAGGCCAGGAGCGTCCCGCCCTGCTCGACAACGACGGCCAACTGCGCGATTTGTCGGCAGTGGTCGCGGATATCGCAGGCCAGACCCTGAGCCCCGAAAGCATTGCCCGCCTGCAAGATATCGACCCGTCCACCCTGCCACTGGTTGAGGGCTCCCCCCGTATCGGCGCCTGCGTCGGCCAGGTCGGAAAATTTATCTGCATCGGCCTGAACTACGCCGACCATGCTGCCGAAACCGGTGCCGCAATCCCCGCCGAACCGGTGGTGTTCAGCAAATGGACCAGCGCCATCGTCGGCCCCAACGACAACGTCGAAATCCCGCGCAATTCGCGCAAAACCGACTGGGAAGTCGAGCTGGGTGTGGTGATCGGTAAAGGCGGTCGCTATATCAGCGAAAACCAGGCCATGGAACACGTGGCCGGTTACTGCGTGATCAACGACGTCTCCGAGCGCGAGTTCCAGCTGGAGCTGGGCGGTACCTGGGACAAAGGCAAAGGCTGCGACACTTTCGGCCCGCTGGGCCCGTGGCTGGTGACCCGCGACGAAATCGCCGATCCGCACCAGCTCGACCTGTGGCTGGAAGTGGATGGCCAGCGCTACCAGAACGGCAACACCCGCACGATGATCTTCCAGATCCCGAAAATCATCAGCTACCTCAGCCAGTTCATGAGCCTGCAACCGGGGGATGTGATTTCCACCGGCACCCCGCCAGGCGTCGGCCTGGGTATCAAACCCGAGCCTGTCTACCTGCGTGCCGGCCAGACCATGCGCCTGGGCATCAGCGGGCTGGGCGAACAACAGCAACGCACCGTGAACGCCGACTGACAGGGAGCCATACCATGACCACAATTACTGCCGTACGGGTTGAAGACATCCGCTTCCCCACCTCGCAATCCCTCGACGGTTCTGACGCGATGAACCCGGACCCTGACTACTCGGCGGCCTATGTCATCCTCGAAACCGACACCCCCGGCCTTGAAGGCCATGGCCTGACCTTCACCATCGGCCGCGGCAACGAAATCTGCTGTGCCTCGATCAAGGCCCTGGCCAGCCTGCTGGTGGGTTTGAAGCTGGAGTGGATCGCCGAAGACATGGGCCGTTTCTGGCACCACGTGACCAGCGACAGCCAGTTGCGCTGGATCGGCCCGGACAAGGGCGCCATCCACCTGGCCACCGGTGCGGTGGTCAACGCCGCCTGGGACCTGTGGGCCAAGGCCGAAGGCAAGCCGGTGTGGCGTCTGGTGGCAGACATGAGCCCCGAAGAACTGGTGCGCTGTATCGACTTTCGTTATATCACCGACTGCATCACCCCGGCAGAAGCTCTGACCCTGCTGCGCGAGCGCGCCAATGGCAAGGCCGAGCGACTGGCCTTGCTCGAGGCTGAGGGCTACCCCTGCTACACCACCTCCGCCGGCTGGCTGGGCTATGCCGACGACAAGCTGCGCAGACTGTGTCAGGAAGCGGTGGATGCGGGCTTCTCTCACGTCAAATTGAAAGTCGGCCACGACCTGCAGGACGATATCCGCCGCGTGCGCATCGCCCGGGAAGTACTGGGCCCGGATCGCAAGCTGATGATCGACGCCAATCAGGTATGGGAAGTGGACGCGGCCATCGACTGGGTGCGCGAACTGTCATTCGCCAACCCGTGGTTTATCGAAGAGCCAACCAGCCCGGACGACGTCGAAGGTCATCGAAAAATCCGCCTGGGTGTCAGCCCGGTCAAGGTAGCGACCGGCGAAATGTGCCAGAACCGTATCGTGTTCAAGCAACTGATCATGCGTGAAGCCATTGACGTGGTGCAGATCGACGCCTGCCGCCTGGGCGGGGTCAATGAAGTGCTGGCCGTGATGCTGATGGCCGCCAAGTACAACCTGCCGGTATGTCCGCACGCAGGCGGCGTTGGTCTGTGCGAGTACGTGCAGCACCTGTCGATGATCGACTACCTGTGCATCGCCGGGACTCACGAAGGCCGGGTGGTGGAATTTGTCGACCATCTGCACGAGCACTTCGAAGACCCCTGCGTGATCCGCAACGCGGCCTATATGCCACCACAGGCTCCGGGCTTCTCGATCCAGATGAAGGCCGCCTCCCGCGAGCAGTACCGCTACCGGGGCTAAGCAAACGGACGGAGTACAACAATAATGTCGTCCCCACACTCACTACGACTGGATGCACACCAGCACTTCTGGCGCTATGACGCCGCGGCCTATCCGTGGATAGGTCGCGACATGAGCGGTTTGCGCCAGGACTTTACCCCCGATGATCTGCGGCCCTTGCTCGATGCTGGCGGATTCGACGGTTGCATCGCCGTGCAGGCCCGCGCCTGTGCCAGTGAAACCGATCAACTGTTGCGACTGGCGCAGCGCTACCCGTGGATTCGCGCCGTGGTGGGCTGGGTCGACCTGTGTGCCCGCGACCTTGAGCAATCGCTTGAGCGCTGGGCGCAAGCGCCGGTTTTGCGTGGCTTTCGTCATCAGTTGCAGGACGAACCCTCGCTCGCCCAGTTTATCCAAAATCCGGGGTTCAGCCGTGGCTTGCATACCTTGCAACGCCAGGGACTGGTCTACGAAGTGCTGGTCAAGGCCCGGGATCTGCGCACGGTTACCGAACTGTGCCAGCAGCATGACCAGCACCATCTGGTACTCGACCACCTGGGCAAACCCGATATCCAGGCCGGGGACTTGAAAACCTGGGCCAGCCAACTGGTACCGTTGGCGGCCCTGCCCCACGTCAGCTGCAAGCTGTCAGGGCTGATCACCGAAGCCCATTGGCAGGACTGGTCCAGCGCACAACTGACGCCCTATTTGCACATGGCACTGGAACTGTTTGGCCCCGAGCGCCTGATGTTCGGTTCCGACTGGCCGGTGTGCCTGTTGGCCAGCGACTACGAGGCCACTCACACCCTGGTCGCCAGCGTGTCAGAACACGCGGCCATCTGGGGTGGTACGGCGTGCCGCGTCTACAACATAGAGGGAGTGACGCAATGAATCTGCATCTGCAAGACAAGGTGTTTATCGTGACCGGCGGCGGCTCGGGGATCGGCGCAGCCATCACCCTGGGGCTGGCTGACGAAGGTGCGATCCCGGTGATTTTCGGCCACAGCCCGCTGTCCGATGAGCTGGCCCGGCAATTGGATCAGCGCGGGGCGCAGAGCCTGTTTGTGCAGGTCGAACTGCGCGACGAAGACGCCTGCCGCGCGGCAGTCGCCAGCGTGCTGCAACGCTTCGGCCGCATCGACGGGCTGGTCAATAACGCCGGGGTCAACGATGGCGTTGGCCTTGAAGCCGGGCGCTCGGCCTTTGTCGAGTCACTGGAAAAAAACCTCATCCATTATTATCTCATGACCCATCTGTGCGTCGATGCGCTCAAGGCCAGCCGCGGTGCCATCGTCAATATCAGCTCCAAGACGGCCCTCACCGGGCAAGGCGGGACCAGCGGCTACACCGCCGCCAAGGGCGCGCAACTGTCGTTGACCCGCGAATGGGCCACTTCATTGCTGGCTGACGGGATCCGGGTCAATGCGGTGATCCCGGCCGAAGTCATGACCCCCTTGTACGAGCGCTGGATCGACACCTTCGCCGACCCGCAAGCCAAGCTGGCGAGCATTGTTGAAAAAATTCCCCTGGGCCGGCGCATGACCACGGCCGCAGAAATCGCCGACAGCGTGCTGTTTTTGCTCTCCCCGCGCGCCTCCCACACCACCGGGCAATGGCTGGTGGTGGACGGTGGCTACACCCACCTGGACCGGGCGCTGACATGAACCGCCAATGCCTGGCGCTGGACCTTAAGGACGACCCGGCGCTGATTGCCGAGTATGAGCGCTTGCACCAGAACATCTGGCCGCAGATCAGCGCCCATTTGCGCGGGCATGGCGTGCTCGACATGCAGATATGGCGCCTGGGCACGCGGCTGTTCATGGTCATGGACACAGCCCCCGAGTTCAGTGCCGAAGCTTTTGCCCTGGCTGGCGCCAGCGACCCCAAGGTGCAGGAATGGGAAGCGCTGATGTGGCGTTTTCAGCAGCCTACACCCTGGACAAAGCCCGGTGAAAAATGGGCGCCAATGGCACAGATTTTCAGCCTGAAAGATTCTCCCTGACCCTGTGGGAGCGAGCCTGCTCGCGATGGCATCACCGCGGTGGTCAGGCAAACCGAGCCGCCTGCATCGCGAGCAGGCTCGCTCCCACAGGGTGTAGATCCACGCAAACCACAACGCCGAACTCACAACAATAAAAAGGAGATGCGTCATGTCACTCAAGCACCCGAACGTCGCAGCGCCGTCCTTTACCCGGGCGGTCACGTCCTATCGCCGGGCACTGATCCTGGTCACCTGCCTGTTCTTTCTCTGGGGCCTGTCCTATGGCTTGCTCGATGTGCTCAACAAGCACTTCCAGGAAACCCTGCACGTCAGCAAGGCGCAGTCGGGCCTGCTGCAAAGCGCCTACTTTGGCGCGTATTTTCTGATAGCCCTGCCCGCCGGTTTGCTGATGGACAGGTACGGCTACAAGGCCGGCATCCTGCTGGGCCTGTGCCTCTACGCCACCGGCGCCCTGCTGTTTATGCCCGCCGCTGCGGCGCAGAGTTTTCAGTTTTTCCTGTTCGCCCTGTTTGTGATTGCCTGCGGCCTGGGCTGCCTGGAAACCGCCGCCAACCCCTACGCCACGGTGCTGGGTGAACCCGCCGGAGCCGAGCGCCGCCTGAACCTGGCGCAGTCGTTCAACGGCCTGGGGCAGTTTTTCGGCCCCTTGATTGGCGGCGCACTGTTCTTCAGCGGTGCCAACAGCACCGACACCACACAATCGCTGCAAATGACCTATCTGGTGATTGCCGCACTGGTGTTGCTGGTGGCCATCCTTATCGCCCGCACTGCGCTGCCCGACCTGCGCGAGCAGGAAGTGCAAGTTGCGCAGCACGACCACAAAGGCCTGTGGCAACACCGCGAATTCGTCACGGGGGTTATCACCCAGTTCTTTTATGTGGGAGCACAAGTTGGCGTGGGGGCGTTTTTTATCAACTACGTCACCGAGCACTGGGCGCAGATGAGCAGCCAGCAAGCCGCGTATCTGCTTTCGGTGGCCATGCTCAGCTTTATGTTCGGACGCTTTTTCAGCACCTGGCTGATGGGCAGGGTCAATGCCCAGCGCCTGCTGCTGATCTATGCGTTGATCAACGTGGCGCTGTGTGCGGTGGTGGTGCTGGGGTTTGAAGGTGTATCGGTGGTCGCGCTGGTGGCGACGTTCTTCTTTATGTCGATCATGTTCCCCACCCTGTTTGCCATGGGCGTGAAAAACCTCGGTCCACATACCAAGCGCGGCAGCTCGTTCATGATCATGGCCATTGTTGGCGGCGCGCTGCTGCCCTATGTGATGGGTCTGGTGGCCGACCACTCCTCCACGGCCGTGGCCTATCTGTTGCCAATGGGCTGTTTTGTGATCGTCGCTGCCTATGCCCGTGCTGCCCTGAAAAAAATCTGATTGCTGTACTCCACAAAAACAATAACGGAGCACCCCATGACCAACCCCGCACTGCAACAGGCGCTGAGCAAGATCCGCTGGCGCATCCTGCCCTTTGTCGCCCTGATGTTCGCCATGGCGATCATCGATCGTTCCAATATCGGCTTTGCCAAACACGCCCTGCAGGCGGATACCGGCCTGAGCAACGCGGCATTTGCCCTGGGTGCGGGGATTTTCTTTATCGGCTATGCCGTGTTCGAAGTACCGAGCAACCTGATGCTGCACAAGATCGGCGCACGCATCTGGCTGAGCCGGATCATGGTGACCTGGGGCCTGGTCTCAGCGGCGATGATGTTTGCCCACGACGAAACCAGCTTCTATATCCTGCGGTTTCTGCTGGGCGTAGCCGAAGCCGGGCTGTCGCCGGGGGTGGTGTTGTACCTGACCTACTGGTTCCCGCAGAACCAGCGTGGCTCGGCCTATGGCATTTACTATTTCGGTGTACCGGTGTCGTTGATGGTGGGCGGCCCGGTATCGGGCTGGTTGCTGGAAAGCGCGCAGTTCGGCCTTACCGGCTGGCAATGGATGTTTGTCACCGAAGGCCTCGCGGCCTCGATCATCGGCGTATTCGCGTTCTTCTACCTGACCGACAAACCCCGGGATGCCAAGTGGCTGAACACCGAAGAAAAGGCCGCGATCGAACACGAGCTGGAAAAAGAGCAACTGCAAAAAGCCAACAAAGGCCCGTCGTCGTGGCGTGCAGCAATGTTCAACCCGGTGGTGCTGTACTTCACCCTGATCTACTTCACCATTCAGGTCAGCGTGTATGGCGTGCTGTTCTACCTGCCAACGCGGATCGCCGAGTTGCTGGGTACCGGCATTGGCCTTAAGGTCGGCGCCCTGACCTCCATTCCGTGGATTGCCACCGTATGCATGCTGTACCTGGTGACACGCCATGCTGACCGCAAGGGCCAACAAACCCGCTATGCCGCATTGATGCTGGCAATGGCCGCAGTGGGCATGATCGGCTCGACCTTGAGTGGCAACCTGGTGCTGGTGATTATGGCGTTCTGCGTGGCTGCCGCCGGTTTTATCACCGTGCAACCGTTGTTCTGGACACTGCCTACCCGCTTTCTGGGTGGTGCAGCGGCGGCCAGCGGGATTGCCGTGATCGGTGCCCTGGGCAACCTGGGCGGTTTTCTTGCACCCACGGTCAAAACCTGGGCCGAGGGCTACTTCAACAACCCGCACGCGGGCATGTACTTTCTGGCCGGCACGGCGCTGCTGGGCGCATTGATGCTGATTCGCTCAGCGAGGGCGAGCGGCAATCCGGGCAAACTCCCGGCCCCGGCAGCCACACCACACTGAGGGGCACTGCGGGTATTAACACGGGTCACATGTGAGCTACATTGGGTAACAAACAACAGCCCGTAAACTCACAAAGGGTGACCCGTGAATACCAATCAAAAACTGCGCACCTTCGACCTGATCCGTGAAGCGGTACTGCCCGAGTACCGCGACCGCGTAAACGAATACCTGAGCCTCTACGAAGAGACGCTGCACAGCGCAAACACTCCGACTGCCGACATCCAGGCCAGTGCCCAACAGCTGCGCGGCTACCTGCGCGGCCTCAACACCACCCGGGTGCTGGGCATGGCTGACTGGGAAGAACTGGACCGGCGCATTACCGAGTCGTGGTTGTAACGGTAAACACCTATCCCCCCTGTGGGATCAAACCCAGATTGTGTCCCACAAGGGGTAGTCCCCCACCCGCTGGACCAGCCCGGCGCGCAGCGGGTTGGCAATCACATAACGGGCCATCTGCTTGATATCTTCATCACGCCGCAAGGCATGGTCGTGGTAGCCCTGTTGCCAACGGCGGCCTGTTTGCCCAGTGGACTGGTTGATTGCGCGGGTGCTCAACGATTTTGTGCGACACATCAACTCATCCAGCGAGCCTTTATCAAGGCTGATCAGCCAATGAAAGTGATCCGGCATCACCACCCATGCCAGCGAAGTGGCCAGCCCCTGCTCTTGTGCCCGCTTGAACTGTTCGACCACCCGTCGGCCTACACGCCAGTTCAGGAAAATCGGTTGGCGTCCAAGCGTACTGGCGGTCAGAAGATAAATGCGATTTTGCTCGCTGTAACGACCACGGCGCAGGCGGTGGGAGGCAGAAAAAGAAGGCATGGCCTGACTCTATGAGTTGATGAATTTCAAAGGTTAGTCAGTAGCGGGCCAGCCACAACGGGCATCGTTTGACGGGATATGTCGTGGGACTTTTTTGTGATCACCGCAAACCTGTGGGAGCTGGCTTGCCTGCGATGCAAACAACGCGGTCTGGCTGGCGCACTCCGGGGATGCCATCGCGAGCAAGCCCGCTCCCACAGAGGTACGCGGCTGACCCCGGATTTTGTGAGCACCGCAAAGCCTGTGGGAGCTGGCTTGCCTGCGATGCACACAACGCGGTCTGGCTGGAGCACCCCGGGGATGCCATCGCGAGCAAGCCCGCTCCCACAGAGGTACGCGGCTGACCCCGGATTTTGTGAGCACCGCAAAAACTGTGGGAGCTGGCTTGCCTGCGATGCACACAACGCGGTCTGGCTTGCGCACCCCGGGGATGCCATCGCGAGCAAGCCCGCTCCCACAGAGGTACGCGGCTGACCCCGGATTTTGTGAGCACCGCAAAACCTGTGGGAGCTGGCTTGCCTGCGATGCAAACAACGCGGTCTGGCTGGCGCACCCCGGGGATGCCATCGCGAGCAAGCCCGCGCCCACAAGGGCTCAGTCAGGCGGGAGCAAGGGTGGCCAAGGGCGCTTCCGGTGCCTGCGGCTCCTTGAGCAACGCAAAGTAGGCAAAGGCCGAACACGCCGCCACCACCGCACTGATCACAAATGCCGAGGAAAACGAACCGCTCTGCTGCACGCTGAATCCAGTCAGGATCGGCGCTATGGAACCTGCCAGGTAACCGCCAAAGTTCTGGATCGAGCCAAACGAAGCCACACGCTCCGACGGCACAATGGTGTTGACGATCATCCACGCCGTGGCACTGGAGATGTTGATAAAGAACATGGTCAGGCACAGCAGGATCACGCACGCCACCACGTTGGTGGTAAAGGCCACAATCAGCGTGAACAGCGCCCCGCCCAGCAGCCCCAGAATCACCATCAGCTTGCGGCTGGCCAATACCCGCATGCCTCGTGCCACCAGTCGATCACAGCATTTACCGGCCACAATGGTGCCCAACGCGCCAAACAAATAAGCCAGCGATACCACCCAGGCCGTGCGATACAGATCCAGACCGTGCTCACGCTCAAAATAACCGGGCAACCAGGTGAGATTGAGCCAGATCATGTAAATCACACCCATAAACCCGAGGAACGCCCCCCAGGTGTTGCGATCCCTGAACAACGAGGTCCAGCGCACTTTCGGTGCCTTGAACTGTTGCACCGGCACCGGTTCCGCACGACCTGTCTCGGCCATGTATTGCGCTTTGCTTTTGTAGAACTTGAACCAGCACACCGCCAGTAGCAGGCCCATCACGCCGGTAAGGATAAACATCCCGCGCCAGCCCAGATGCACCATGAACACGGTCAGCAACGGCGGCGCCAGGCACGGGCCGATGCAAGTCGAAGACCACACCCAGCCGGTCGCCGTACCGCGCTCCTGGGTATCGAACCACTCTGACAATGCCTTGGCCGCCGAAGGAAACACCGGCGCCTCACCTATCCCCAGCAACACCCGCAAGCCGACCAGATGGCCATAGCTGCTGAACAGGCCGAAGGCCGCCTGCGCAACCGACCACACCACCAGCGATCCACCCAGTGCCAGCTTGCTGCCCAACTTGTCGATCAAGGCACCAAGAGGCAGTTGTGAAAAGGCGTAGGCAATGGAGAACGCCGAGAGCATCACCCCCATTTGCATCGGGCTGATGGCCAGGTCTTTCTGGATGGTGGTGTTGGCGATGGATAAGGCGCTGCGGTCAAGGTAGTTGACCACGCCAATCAGGAACAGGAAGAAGATCGTCAGCGTCTTGTAGCTTTTTATTGTTCTCATACGCGCCTCTCATGAGCGGTTGCGCCCCTACCCGACAGGTGGGGCGACGCTCACTTTAGAGGGCGGTTTGGCCTGTGCCCAATTACATCATTCCATCAGTTAATAACCGCGCGTTATCAAGGTGTCTGGCGAGCACCGCGCAGGGCATCGGGACCACTTAACAAGGCGTCGATAAAGGCTTTTGCCGACCACTGCGGGACATCGTTGCGCCGGGTAATCACCCCGTAGTCAGCCAGCACCAGCGGAAACGGCAAGGCCAGGCGGGTCAGGCGACCGGCCTGGATTTCCGGTTCGACCATCGACTCGGCCAGCATCGCCACCGACGGGGTGGTTTGCAGCAGTTGCATGGTGGTCTGCAAGGACACGGTTTCGACGGTGTTTTCCGGGGTCTGCATGCCTGCTTCGACGAAGGCTTTTTCCACCCGCGCGCGCATCGGCGTGCCCGTCGGGTAAATCACCCACGGCCAACTGCCCAAATCCGCCAGTGGCACTTCACTGGCCCCGGCCAGCGGGTGCTGGCTGCCCGTAACCAGGCACAACGGCTCCGGCGCCAGCGCCTGGAATTCAAACAACTCACGATGACGATCGAGGGTAAAACGGGCCACCACCAGGTCCAGTTCCTTGTGTTCGAGCAACGTCAGCATATTGGCACTGGTGCCCTCAAGCACTTGCACAGTGAGCAACGGCCAGTCCTGCTTGACCCGCACAATGGCAGCAGGCACGGCCAGGGCTGTGGCCGCATAAATGGTGCCGACCTTGATCAGGCCATGCCCACCCTGGCGCAGATGGTTGATCTGGCTGACAAACTGACCGGTGTCGTTCAACGCGATCTGGGCAAAACGGGCCACATGGCTGCCCAGATCGGTAAGGGTCATGCTGCGCGGCAAACGGGCAAATACTTCGAAGCCCAGCTGGTGCTCGATTTCGCGCAACATCTTGCTCACGGCAGGCTGGCTGATGCTCATTTCCTGCGCAGTCGCATGCATGTTTTGCGTGCGCGCCAGGGTGTCGATCAGCACCAAATGGCGAAACCGCAGCCAGTTGCACAACTGGTTAAATCCGACATCCGCCATCCGATAACCCCCGGTTATTAAGACCTGAGAATATCTCATTGGCGATTATCGCAAAGCAATATTAGTGTGCAGCTGTTGGGCCAAATAATAACAACGGACTTTCGTCATGAACCTAGCCAACAAACGTGTGCTGATAACTGCTGCGGCGCAAGGCATAGGCCGCGCTTCGGTACTGGCCTTTCGCGATGCGGGCGCGCAGGTTATCGCCACCGACCTGCATGTCGAAGCCCTGCAAGATATCCCCGGTATTCAAGTCCTGCCCCTGGACGTGACCCAAGCTTGCGCCATCGATGCCATCTGCCAGCAGCTGGGCGCTATCGACGTGCTGTTCAACTGCGCAGGCTATGTGCACAGCGGTGCCCTGCTGGAGTGCGACGAGCAGGCCTGGCAATTTTCTTTCGACCTCAATGTCACCGCCATGTACCGCATGATCCGCGGCTTCCTCCCCGGCATGCTGGAAAACGGCGGCGGCTCGATCATCAATATGGCTTCGGTGGCCTCCAGCGTCAAAGGCGTGCCCAACCGCTTTGCCTACACCGCCAGCAAGGCTGCGGTGATCGGCCTGACCAAATCGGTCGCCGCCGACTACGTGCGCCAGGGCATTCGCTGCAACGCCATTTGCCCCGGCACGGTGGACTCCCCTTCGCTACGCCAGCGCATCGCCGAACAGGCCCTTGAGCAAGGGCGCTCCGAAGCTGAGGTCTATCAGGCCTTTGTTGACCGCCAGCCCATGGGCCGCATCGGCAGCGCTGAAGAAATCGCACAACTGGCGCTGTACCTGGCCAGCGATGCCAGCAGCTATACCACCGGCACCGTCCAGGTGATCGATGGCGGGATGAGTAATTAAGCATTTTGTGGGAAACCCTGTGGGAGCGAGCCTGCTCGCGATGCAGGTACCTCGGTGTTTAAGTGGCACCGCATTGATGCATTCGCGAGCAGGCTCGCTCCCACACTAGATTTATTTCCATGCACCAAAGGAGCTTTTATGAAACTGCTGCGCTACGGCGATAAAGGTCAGGAAAAACCCGGCCTGCTCGATGCCCAAGGCAATATCCGCGATTTGTCGGCGCATATCGCCGACGTTGCAGGCGCTGCGCTGTCAGCCGCAAGCCTGGAAACACTGAGCAAAATCGACCCCGCCAGTTTGCCCCTCGTCAGCGGTACGCCACGTATCGGCGCCTGCGTCGGCCAGGTCGGCAAGTTTATCTGCATCGGCCTGAACTACGCCGACCACGCTGCCGAGTCGGGCCTGGCGGTGCCGTCGGAACCGGTGGTATTCAGCAAATGGACCAGCGCCATCTGCGGTCCCAACGACAACGTGGAAATCCCCCGCGACTCGACCAAAACCGACTGGGAAGTCGAGCTGGGCGTGGTGATCGCCAAGGGTGGACGCAATATCGATGAACATAACGCCCTGGAGCACGTGGCCGGATACTGCGTGATCAACGATGTGTCGGAGCGCGAATGGCAGATCGAACGTGGCGGCACCTGGGACAAGGGCAAGGGCTTTGACACCTTTGGCCCCCTCGGACCATGGCTGGTGACCCGCGATGAGATCAGCGACCCGCACCAGCTCGACCTTTGGCTTGAAGTCGACGGACAGCGCTACCAGAACGGCAACACCCGCACCATGGTCTTTCAGATCCCGGCCCTGATTGCTTACCTGAGCCGCTGCATGTCGCTGCAACCGGGCGACGTGATTTCCACCGGCACACCGCCGGGTGTGGGCCTGGGGATCAAACCAACCCCGGTGTACCTGCGCGCAGGCCAGGTCATGCACCTGGGCATCAGCGGCCTTGGCGAACAGCGCCAGCTCACCGTACAGGCCGACTGACTTCACGCTCACACAACTATAAGAAAGGGTTTTACACATGCGCATTCTGATTACTGGCGGCACCGGCTTTATCGGCAAACAACTGGCCCAGCGCCTGCTCGACATGAACAGCCTGACCTTTGAAGGCCAGGCGCCTCGCACCATTGAGCGCATCGTGTTGTTCGACGCCTTTGCCGGCGAAGATGTGCCGAGCGACCCGCGCATCGAGCTGGTGACCGGCGATATAGCCGACCCCGATGTCATCGCCCGCGTCACCGATGGCGTGGACCTGGTGTGGCATCTGGCAGCCGTGGTCAGCTCGGCGGCCGAAGCGGATTTCGACCTGGGCATGCAGGTCAACCTGCACGGCCTGATGCTGCTGCTCGAAACCCTGCGCAAGCAAGGCAACGCGCCGCGCTTCGTCTACGCCAGCGGTTTTGCGGTATTTGGCGGCGCCCTGCCGCCAGTCGTTGATGACAACACCGTGCTTACCCCGCAATCGTCCTACGGCATGCAAAAAGCCGTAGGCGAATTGCTGGTCGCCGACTATGCGCGCAAAGGCTTTGTCGACGGCCGGGTGCTGCGCCTGCCAACCGTGGCTGTACGCCCCGGCAAGCCGAACAAGGCGGCCTCGACCTTCTTCAGTTCGATCATCCGCGAGCCACTGGTGGGCCTGCCTGCCGTATGCCCGGTACGCCCGGATACCCAGGTTTACCTCACCTCGCCGCGGCGCATTATTGAGTCGATGCTGCTGGGCATGACCCTGTCGCCAGAAACCCTGGGCAACCAGCGCATTATCCCGTTGCCGGGCGTGACCACCACCGTGGCCGACATGGTCGCGGCGCTGCAACGGGTGGCCGGTGATGACGTGGTCAAACTGATTCGCTGGGAGCCCGACGCGACTATCCAGCGTATCGTCGAAAGCTGGCCGAGCAAGGTAGAAGCCCCCCGCGCCCGTGCCCTGGGCTTTACCGCCGACGCGGACTTCGATGCCATCGTGCGCGCACATATCGAGGATACGGCCGGCAAATAACCCACCACTCCCTTGTGGGAGCGGGCTTGCTCGCGATCAAGGCGACGCGGTGCAACTGAAGCCCCGCAGCGATCCCATCGCGAGCAAGCCCGCTCCCACAAAAAGCCCTGTCTCACCCAAATGCTGCAACGCTCACGCTACTCACAACAATAAAAACTGAGGTCGTGCCACATGACTACTCCACTCACCGATGTCTCGGACATCGAACAACAGACAATCAAGCGCGTGACCAGGCGCATGATTCCTTTTCTTGTACTGCTGTTTGTGGTCGCCTTTCTGGACCGCAACAACGTCGGTTTCGCCGCACTGCGCATGAACGAAGATATCGGCATCAGCCAGACCATTTATGGCCTGGGCGCAGGTATTTTCTTCCTCGGCTATTTCATGTTCGAAGTGCCGAGCAACATTTTGCTGCACCGCTATGGCGCCCGTGTATGGATCGCGCGGATCATGGTGACCTGGGGCATCATCGCCGGCGCCATGGGTTTCCTGCAGACGCCAATCCACTTCATCTCCCTGCGCGTGCTGCTGGGTATTGCCGAAGCCGGGTTCTTCCCTGGCGTGATCTATCTGCTGTCGCTGTGGTTCCCGAGCCGCTATCGCGCACGCATGATCGCCTCGTTTTATCTGGGCGTACCCATCGCGCAAATCATCGGCGCACCGCTGTCGGTGGGCCTGATGGAGATGGGCGATGCCTGGGGCTTTGTCGGCTGGCGCCTGATGTATATCGTCGAAGCCGTACCGGCGGTGATCCTCGGTGTGGTGTGCTACTTCTACCTCACTGACCACCCGGCCGATGCCCACTGGCTGACCGACAAACAGCGCACCTGGCTGATCAACACCCTGGCCCAGGAAGAGCGCAACAAACCGCTGGTGGTGGGAGTGCAACCGACCAAGGGCCAGATGATCCGCAAGGCCCTGTGCAACCGCCAGGTATGGCTGCTGGCACTGGTGTATTTCGGCATCACCTCGGGCTCCAACGCGATGAACTTCTTCATGCCAACGGTTCTGGCATCGTTCCGCGGTACCTTCGGCCTGGAAATCGGCCTGATGCAGAACGGCCTGATCACCGCCATTCCCTATGCCGTTGCTGCTGTGGCGATGATCTGGTGGAGCCGGCGCTCTGACCGCCTGCAAGAACGTCACTGGCATGCCGGCGGTGCCGCCATGCTCGCGGCAGTGTCGATTGCCGTGGCGCTGTGGCTCAACCAGCCGTGGATCATTGTCATCGGTTTCATTCTGCTGGCGATGGGCGTGTACAGCGCGATCAACGTGTTCTGGGCAGTCCCCGGGCAAGTGCTGACCGGTGTCGGCGCGGCCGTGGGCATTGGCCTGATCAACTCCATCGGCAACCTCAGCGGTTTTATCGGCCCTTACCTGACCGGCTACCTGTTCACCGTGACCGGCAGCTACACCCCGGGGTTTCTGGTGATCGCCGCACTGGTTGGCCTGGGTGGCCTGGGCATGGTGCTGATGCCGCGCAATAAAGAATCGCAAATTGGCGCCGCACTGGCCCCTGCCACTGGAGGAAAAGCATGAACCTGCCAAGCGTAGCCTTTATCGGTACCGGGATCATGGGCCTGCCCATGGCCCGCAACCTGCTGCACGCCGGCTTCCCGGTGCGGGCCTGGAACCGCTCGCCGGGCAAGTTGCAGGCGCTGGCGACACTGGGAGCGGCGGTTGCGCCGACCCCGGCAGGCGCGGCAGACGGTGCTCAGGTGCTGATCTGCATGCTCAGCGATGGCCCAACCTGTGACGAGGTGCTGTTTGGTGAAAACGGTGCCGCCCTGGCACTGGCACCGGGGGCACTGGTGATCGTGATGAGTTCGATCCCGGTCGACACCGCCGTTGAACAGGCGCGGTTGTGTGCCGAACGCCGCCTGCGCTACCTCGACGCCCCGGTGTCGGGGGGCGAGCGCGGGGCGCGAGAAGCCAGCCTGGCAATCATGGTTGGCGGCGAAACGGCCGCCTTTGAGCAGGGCCGCGAAGTACTGGCCGCCATGGGCCGCCCGGTGCACGTCGGCCCGGCGGGCACCGGCGAGTTGTCCAAGCTGGTCAACCAGTTGATCGTCGCCAGCACCATCGCCACCGTCGCCGAGGGCTTGCTGCTGGCCGAGCGCGGCGGCGCCGACCCGGCAAAGGTCCACGAAGCGTTGATGGGTGGTTTTGTCGATTCGCCGATCTGGCGCCAGCACGGCCAACGCATGCTGAACAACGATTTCACTCCCGGTGGCCCGGCCAAATGGCAGCTCAAGGACACCCGCACCGCCATGGCCCAAGCACAAAAACTGGGCCTGAACCTGCCCGTCGGCAGCCTGGTAGACAGCCTGTTTGCCGCCATGGTCGAGGCCGGTGACGGCGAACTCGACCACGCCGGACTGATCCGCCAGTTGCGCCGCAACAACCCATTGCCTGAATAAAATAATCAGCCGGAGCCTGCCATGACCGATTCAACCCCACGCCGCCTGCGCAGCCAGCTGTGGTTCGACGACCCAAGCCACGCCGACCTGACCGCACTGTATGTGGAACGCTACATGAACCAGGGCCTGACCCGCGCCGAACTGCAATCGGGGCGGCCGATTATCGGCATCGCCCAGACCGGCAGCGACCTGACACCCTGCAACCGCCATCACATCGAACTGGCCAAGCGGGTCAAGGACGGCATTCGCGATGCAGGTGGCATCCCGATGGAGTTTCCGGTACACCCGATTGCCGAACAGTCGCGCCGCCCCACCGCGGCCCTCGACCGCAACCTCGCCTACCTGGGCCTGGTCGAGGTGCTGCATGGTTACCCGCTGGACGGCGTAGTGCTGACCACCGGTTGCGACAAAACCACCCCGGCCTGCCTGATGGCAGCGGCCACCACCGACCTGCCTTCCATCGTGCTGTCCGGCGGGCCGATGCTCGACGGCTGGCACAAAGGCCAGCGCATTGGTTCGGGCACCGTACTGTGGCATGCGCGCAATCTGCTCAGCGCCGGCGAAATCGATTACGAAGGTTTTATGACCCTGACCACCGCATCATCGCCGTCGGTGGGTCACTGCAACACCATGGGCACTGCGCTGTCGATGAACGCCCTGGCCGAGGCACTGGGTATGTCCCTGCCCGGCTGCGCGAGCATCCCGGCACCGTACCGCGAGCGCGGGCAAATGGCCTATGCCACCGGGATGCGCATCGTCGACCTGGTGCGCGAAGACGTACGCCCCTCCCAGATCATGACCCACGCAGCCTTCGAAAACGCCATTGCCGTGGCCTCGGCGCTGGGCGCATCCACCAACTGCCCGCCGCACCTGATTGCCATCGCCCGCCACAGCGGTATCGAGCTGTCACTGGAAGACTGGCAGCGCGTCGGCGAAGACGTGCCCTTGCTGGTCAACTGCATGCCCGCCGGCGAGTACCTGGGTGAAAGTTTCCACCGCGCAGGCGGTGTACCGGCGGTGATGCATGAACTGGACAAGGTCGGCCGCCTGCACCGCGACTGCCTCACGGTCAGTGGCCGCAGCATGGGTGACGTGGTTGCCGACTGCGTCACCGGCGACCGTGACGTGATCCGTTCCTACGAAGACCCGCTGATGCACCGAGCCGGTTTTATCGTACTCAGCGGCAACTTCTTCGACAGTGCCATCATGAAAATGTCAGTGGTGGGCGAAGCATTTCGCAAGACCTACCTCAGCGACCCGTTGCAACCCAACAGCTTCGAAGCGCGGGCTATTGTGTTCGAGGGCCCGGAAGACTACACGGCGCGGATCAACGACCCTTCGCTGGACATCGACGAGCGCTGCATTCTGGTGATTCGAGGCTGCGGCACCGTGGGCTTCCCCGGCAGCGGCGAGGTCGTGAACATGGCGCCACCTTCCAACCTGATCAAGGCCGGGATCGACTCCCTGCCCTGCATGGGTGATGGCCGCCAAAGCGGCACCTCGGCCAGCCCGTCAATTCTCAACATGTCCCCGGAATCTGCGGTGGGTGGCGGTCTGTCGTTACTGCGCACCGGCGATCGCCTGCGCGTCGACCTCAACGCGCGCAGCGTCAACCTGCTGGTGGACGAAAGCGTGCTCAACGAACGCCGCCAGGAACCGCTGCCACCGCTGGCCCCGTCACAAACTCCGTGGCAGGAACTCTACCGCCAACTGGTCGGCCAGCTCTCCACCGGCGGCTGCCTCGAACCGGCCACCCTGTACTGGCGCGTGATCCCGGAAAACGGCCCGCCCCGTCACTCCCACTAGACACGACAAACACATTACCTGTGGGAGCGAGCCTGCTCGCGAAGCAGACACTGCAGATGGTCAGCCAACCCGTGGTGACTTGATCGCGACCAAGCTCGCTCCCACCAAGCACTCTTTTCAAGGATCACGTATATGCAAACGCTGCAATTGACCATAGAAAACACCCTGCCCGATGACTGGCAGCGCGCCACCCTGGTCGGTCGCGTGTGGTTGCCCGGCGAACGTGGCGGCCCGGCCGTGGTGGTGATTCGTGACGGTGAAGTAATCGACTGCACGGCCCACTTCCCCACCCTGAGCCTGCTGCTCGATAGCGACAACCCGCTGCAAGCCGTGCGTGAAATCCGCGGCACCGTATTGGGCACGATGCAGGCCTTGCTGGCCAACAGCGGCGAGCAGCGCGACATGGGCAAACCCTACCTGCTGGCCCCGGCAGATCTGCAAGTGATCAAGGCGGCGGGTGTGACTTTTGCTGCCAGCATGATCGAACGGGTGATCGAGGAAAAAGCCGGAGGCGATGCCCACCGTGCCGAAGAGGTTCGTGCCCTGGTGCACGAAGTGATTGGTAATAACCTGCGCGACCTGCGCCCCGGCTCGCCAGAAGCCATGCGCCTCAAACAAGTGCTGATCGAACAGAACATGTGGTCGCAGTACCTGGAAGTGGGTATCGGCCCCGACGCCGAAATTTTCACCAAGGCACCGATCCTCGCTGCGGTGGGCAGCGGCAGCGCCATTGGCATCCACCCCGGTTCAAGCTGGAACAACCCGGAGCCGGAAGTGGTGCTGGCGGTAGACAGCCAGGGCCGGATCCACGGCGCGACCCTGGGCAACGACGTCAACCTGCGCGACTTCGAAGGTCGCAGCGCGTTACTGCTGAGCAAGGCCAAGGACAACAACGCCTCCTGTGCGCTGGGGCCCTTTATTCGCCTGTTTGACGAACACTTCAACCTCGACGACGTGCGCCATTGTGAAGTGACCTTGCGTGTTGAAGGTGTCGATGGCTACGTGCTGAACGGCAAAAGCTCAATGAACCAGATCAGCCGCGATCCGGCGGACCTGGCCGAACAGACGCTCAACGCCAACCACCAGTACCCGGACGGTTTTGTCCTGTTCCTGGGTACCCTGTTCGCTCCTACCGAAGACCGCGACCAGCCGGGCCAGGGGTTTACCCATAAGGCCGATGATGTTGTAAGCATCTCGTCACCGACACTGGGAGCGTTGCACAACCGCGTGACCGGCAGCGACCAGGCGCCACAATGGGCGTTCGGGGTCAGTGCACTGATGAAGAACCTGGCGGGCCGCGGGCTGCTCGGCCAGGCCTGACTGGCTGATTGAAAGCCACAAAAAAGGCCCCGCCTGTTCAACAGTGCGGGGCCTTTGCGTATCTGGTGTCCCAGGCGGGGTTCGAACCTGCAACCTTCCCCTTAGGAGGGTCATATAAAGCCCAGCCATCACTGATGAAGCCCAGTATTTATTGGCCCAAGTGTCCGGTTGTGTCCGTAAAAACGACCCCGTATAGTTCTTTTTGCACCCACCATGCACCCATGGGAACAAATTGAAAGAGAAGCTAACAGCCAAACTGCTCGGATCACTGCAGGTCACTGGCAACGAATACGAAGTTCACGATACCACCGTCGGCGGTCTATTCGTGCGTGTTACTGCGGCAGGTGCAAAGTCTTACGTCGTCTCCTGGGCCCGTGGCCGGAAGAAGACCTTAGGCCGTGTTGGCATCCTCACGCTTGATCAAGCTCGCACTGAGGCCACTCAGTACCTTGCAGAGGCTCGAACCCATGGCGAGCCTCTGTCTGTCACTCAAGGCCGGAGAGGCGCCACCCTACCCTCCTTGCGCGACTTCATAGACGACACCTATATGCCGTGGTTTGATCCGCCTGACGTCGAGAACAAAATAAAAGAAGCCAGAGACCGATTCGCTCGTGTGCGAGTGCCTCTGGCAAAATTCGAGGCCGCTGATAGACATAAGACAACAGATAACTACGTCGCCTATCCTGGCGTTGATTTCAAATACGGCATTGCTTGGGCGGTCAACGAAAGCGAAGTGATCTCAAGACAAGAGCTATCGGATAGCTTCCTTGGAACATTGGAGTTTGTACGTACATCGAAGTTGAGCCGGCACGGGAGCTAATGGGATTAGACATTAGCGAGATGTACTCAGCGTGAGTATGTCTTGGCCCCAAAAGATAAAGCCCCCCACGGCTCGCAATCGAAGTGAATTATCTAGATACATGCCGTTTTGGTCTCACTGAAACGGTTCGGTCTCACTGGTAACATCAAAGATTTCGCGAATTACCTTGAAAGCCATTTGCCATCTCCATACTCTGGTTCGAGTCAGGGATGCCCCTGTCACAAATTGACGAGGCAACCCAAATGGGCTGATTCGGACGACGAGGCCTATTTCACCCTTGTCAAGCAGCGAGACAGTATCGGCTCGAGATTCAACGATATCGCCTGGAGGGCGCATGAAGGGACTCTTTCCACAGTACGATTACTCAACCCCCGCAGACTATGAAGAAACTTGGAAAACTGCGCTTTTCGTGTTTGACACAAATGTCTTGCTAAATCTTTACCGTTATCAAGAACGTACACGTGAAGAATTATTTGAAACGTTCAACAAGCTAGCTGATCGTGTCTGGATACCACATCATGTGGCACTAGAATTTCAACGTAATCGGTTAACAGTCATAGCAGCACAAGGGAAACGCTTCTCTGAAATCCGCAAAGTTATAGACAAGACCAAGCTAGAATTAACAAACGGCATCAAACATCTTCAATTAACAAAAAGGCACACACTAATAGATCCCGAACCACTTACAACTGGCTTTGACAAACTGACCGCCGACTTCCTATCTGAGCTTGACAAGCTGCAAGAAAACCAACAAGCACTGAATGCCCAAGACCCAGTAAAAGATAGAGTAGAACAGATTTTTGATGGAAGGGTTGGTATTGCCTCTAGTTCACAGGAAGACGTGGATAAAAAAAACAAAATAGCCGAGGCACGATATAAAGCGAAAATACCTCCAGGCTATATGGATGATGGAAAAGACAAAGACGAGCCGGACGATTTTTATCACCACGGAATCATGTACAAAAGAAAGTATGGTGATTACTTTGTCTGGCGCCAGATACTTGAATATGCAGAAAGCTCCCAGCAAAAAAAAATAATATTCATAACCGATGATGCAAAAGAAGACTGGTGGAAAATAATCGACCTCGACGGCCCCAAAACTCTGGGACCAAGAGCAGAGCTTATTGATGAAGCCACCAACGTAGGGAAGCTTGATACATTCCTGATGTACAAACCTGAAAGCTTTCTAAAGTTCGCCAATGAATTTCTAGCCGCCAAAATATCCAATGAAACCTTGAAAGAAGTTCACGAAGTATCCAAAGACAACAAAAAATTCGCATTTTACAACCTAAACCATAAAATCGAAGCTACGCTAATAGATACAACAGTATTAAACTGGGTACGCTCCAAGCATCAAAACGCCACAATCAACAGTGGATACCCAGACATCCTCGCAACTGATGAGAGCGCCATTATTGGCTACGAAGTTGAACTATTCAAATCACAGAACATTTCAAAATTACTTAGCGCAATCGACAAAGCGATCCCCTCCATCGAAATGTACAACCTTACAGCTTTGAACATAGTACTAATTGTGGACAACTATTATGACGCCGACAAAACTCTCCAAATACTCAAAAAATTCCCTAGCACATCCACACCAGATAATTTAAATATCATTTTCGGGCAAATCACAAGCTCCGATGAAGGCTCATCATTTGAGCAACTTCACGAGATACGATATAAAGATATTGACATGTAATCACGAACAAAAAAATACTTACAGATATAGGGTGTGTGTGCGGGGGGCTTAGATCTTACGACTCCTCCCTGACTGCACCTTCTGCAGCACATCAGCGGTATAACCAAACATGATGCTGAGTTGTTCGGCGTCAGTATGATGGAAACACGACAGAGTGTGGAACGCTATACACAGCGGACAATCCCTCAGATCTAAGGGATTGTCCGTCACCAGTCCAAACTACCAGATTTTTTCGTTTCGATCATTGCGAGACATACCAAATTAGCCGAATCCGACAACTTGATTTGTTAGCCCCCTCTGCGAATTTTATTCAACAGAAGATTGCCCGTGGCTGTGGGCCTTCACCAATTTTCTCAGATTCATGATACCTCCATCCTTCTAAATTGGCGCGAATCAGCACTGACTGACATCACTGAGCGCGCCCCCCTGTTCGGGTACCAATCTGAAAATCACACCGAAAGGAGCAGAAGCACTAACCGAGAAGCTAGAAACGACAGAGACGATTCCTTAACAGGCTAGCGCTGCCATGAATCTAAGTGTACTTTTGCTTAGATGGCACTGTGCCAGAAAACGTGATTAGGAGTGAGTTGTGAAAAAGGGATTTCCGGGTTATTTCGCCAACAACAACGACGACTTAGACAAGCTCTGGGATGAATGCCTTTTTATTTTAGATGCAAATGTACTGCTCAGCCTCTATCGTTACTCCGACTCAACTCGTTCGGACCTACTTAACGTATTTGACTCGTTATCATCAAGGCTTTGGATTCCGCATCAGGTTGCCCAAGAATACCTGACCAATCGCCTAAATGTAATTGGCGAACAAGTAAAAACTTATGACGATACGGTAAAAAAGGCAGACGCACTTAAAAAGGCACTTGAAAATGCTAACCAACATCCTTTTGTGAAAACAGACACACTATCTACATGCAACACTATATTTACACTACTCACTGATGAGCTCACTGAGAACCGGCAAACCCATGAAAAGCGTATTTCATCAGACGAGATCAAGGACTATTTAGAGATATTATTCGATAAAAGAGTAGGAGAAGAATACTCACGGGAGCAGATCGAAGCGATCTTGATTTCCGGAAAGTCTCGTTACGATGAAAAAATCCCTCCCGGATATTGCGATGCAAAAAAAGGGGGAGACTCGTTATTATTTGCAGACAAATGCAGGCCATACGGTGATTACATAGTCTGGCTGCAGATTATAGACAAGGCAAACATCGATAAAAAACCCGTCATATTCGTCACTGGCGACGTAAAAGATGACTGGTGGGTTTCTTTTCAGGGTAAAACCGTAGGCCCTCAACCGCTTCTGATTCAAGAGTTTCTATTACAAACCGGGCAACCATTTTACATGTATACTCCGGATCGATTTTTAGAAAGAGCCAGCACATACCTTAAACAAGAGACATCGCAGCAGTCACTCAATGAAATTCGAGATATCCGCGAAGATGAATCGGACCACGACATTCTTGACAAAGCGATAAACAGTGCTTGGCCTTCATTCAGAGGTGCGGACTCGTTTGAAAACAATACAGATCAAACCTACTTACTCGATAGTCGACCTGGTTTAGACACCTTTCACCGTCCACGGAATGAAATAGCAGACCTTGAAGAGCTAAAAACAGAGTACAACGCACTAGTGGGACACGGCTTTGAGTTAAGAGATCATTTGGATATGGCAAAATCGGACAAGAAGTCTCTACATTCATTAATGAAACGAATCGCAACAAGCCCAGATAATATACCGCAGTCAAAAATCGAAGAGCTAAAGCAAGATATAAGACGCACAGAGCAAATTATCAGACAACTAGAAGATGAAATGTCCAACCTTAAATTACGAACATGGAATATCACAAAGAGGATAAAAGGTAGCAACGGAGACGCAAGCCCTTACTGAAAGCTAACTTCTACAAACCTCTATAAAATCAGTGACACTGATTTGTCTCACTAACGTGATAAAAATACTACAGCGCGTGGAAGGCAACACACTGCCTAGAAATCCACGCAGTGACTCCCTCAGGTCCGAGGGAGTCACTGACGTAGGGTCAAGCCACCAATTTTGGTAATTTCGATCATTACGAGACAGACCAAATGAGCCGAATCGGGCCGCTTGGTCTGCTTGGCCACCGCTCCTCCTGACAGCAGGCCGGAACAGGTGTGATCGCAGGTGTACCTCCAGTGGAGAATGAAACAACCCGCCCTGCGAGCCTGGGAGATACGACGAAAGCTCGGCCCGTCGACGACGATCTTCGACTTACACCCTTTCGCAACATGGATCTCAAATCCGAGTGGCCAGACATGATCAGCCTGGCTGACCTAATTCAATTGTGATCATGGCGCTCAATGCGCCATAGAGCCGTGAAGCGCTACCCGGGCAATATGTGCCCGCCGGCCCCAATTACCACCAAACCCTGTGGCATCTTTTCCGCGACACGTTTTCATAATTTACGAATCGTGTCGCGACATCCAACCAACTTCCCTCACTGGGGGAAGTATTCCTCAGTTTGAGAAATACCCCTACCATGATCCGGCTACTCGCCGCGATCTCCGGAAGACTGGTTTCGGGGCGCTATGTCTTGTGATATTGATGGCGAAGTGCTGCACAAGCTTGGAGGCTGGCTAAAGTAATGGATGAAAAAGAACGGTTCACCTTCTACGAGAAGGTTTTCTATCAGGAGCTTGACCGCAAGGAGAAACTCTACGCTAGGCTCAATATGCCGCTCGCGATGCTCGTAGCTCTTGTCACATTTCTCTCGTATTTGCTTAGCAAAGCACCAACTACTAATAGCGGTACAGCAAGTGTTTTTTTCTGGATTTTCTTTCTCTGCGCGTGCGCGACGCTGCTGATAGGGGCCTTATATTTCCGGGCCACTTGGGCGCTCCGAGATTCAGATAGAGGCTTGCCGACCTTGATGGAGCTCGAAACGCATCGGCGAAGCTTCACTGATGATTTCGAGAAGTACTGGGACACACCCGAAGATGCAGACCAGCACTTTAAAGGCTTAGTGCTCAATTACTATATCGAGGGAGCGACAGTTAATACGGAGAATAATGACAAGCGTGGACAATACCTGCGCTCGCTGGCTAACTGCGTGACATTGGCATTGTTTCTCTCGGTGCTATCGTTTTTCCCTTTCTATGTTCATCAGCAGGAGCAGGCAGAAAATGACCGAAAAACCACCGCCACCCCCACCGCCACCAATGCGCTTCTTTAAAGACGAAAAGCCCAGAACACCGCCTCCGCCCCCTCCGTCGTCCTAACCACCTTGATGAGCAGGCCCTCCCAGTGAGGGCCTTCTTGTATCAGTTAGAGTAATGACCATTTACTGCAACAAATACCCCTCTTCCGATCCGTCAAAAACCAACTATTTCAGTCCCGTTAAGTCCCGTTCCGTGTAGCACCTTAGGTATGCCTATCCAGATACAGGCTAATTTTGCCTTTTCTGGGTTTTTCGCTTTATAAGTAACACCCATAGTGAAACAGTATTAGTAGAAAGCCCTAACTGATACAGGCACCCGTCATGTTCATCCGCGCATACCTACGAGCCTCCACAGAAGAACAAGACGCCGGCCGTGCCCGGACTTCGCTCGAGCAGTTCACCAGCGACCAAAACAAGGTCATAGCAAGTGTGTACTTGGAGAACGCCAGCGGCGCCACCGCCGACCGGCCTGAGTTGCTGCGCCTGCTAAAGGATGCTCGCAAGGGTGACGTGTTGCTGGTGGAGTCAATAGACCGCCTCTCACGCCTTCCTGTGGAGGACTGGCAGAAGCTCAAGGCTGCGATTGACTCCAAGGGGCTGCGTATCGTCGCTCTCGATCTGCCTACGAGCCACCAGGGGATGCAGGACACCACTGGTGACGAGTTCACCGGGCGGATGCTCGGGGCCATCAATTCGATGCTTGTGGAGATGATGGCAGCCATTGCACGCAAGGATTACGAACAACGTCGAGAGCGTCAGGCTCAGGGCATTGAGAAAGCCAAGGCCGCGGGTAAGTACCAAGGTCGACCAGTCGACGCTGATTTGCATAAGCGAGTTACTGAATTGCTAACCGCCGGACTAGGTATTCGCGCAACAGCACGGCATGCGAATTGCTCCACGACGACAGTTCTAAGAATTAGGGATGCTGCTAGGTCATAGCGAACAGCCCTCCTAAGCTAATGCTGGCATTGGGCTACGCTTCCTCGACAATGGCTCACTTCCTGTGCGCCAGGTTCGCTGAGTGGAGGGAGTGGCATGGGACTAAATCAAAAGGATCTCAATCCGGAGATCCGTGAATTAATGACTCAAGAGATGGATCACGATTTAGTAGTCAAGCGCCTTTACCTGAGCCCGCGGCTCAATGCTCAGGGAAGAAATGTCTGGCATCAACTATTGAAGGAAGCCTCTGCCAACCACTCCGATGATTGGCTTGCGAATGAGATCGCTCACCAACGCCTGCTCAACCCGCATGACCTACGCCAAGGAAAGCCAATTGCTATGCGCCGTGACGCACATCAAATGCTAGCCGAGAGTGAATTCAATCGATTTTTTATGCGCGGAATTTGCTTGAAAGCGATTCAATTAGGAGCTCCGGCAGTAGTGGGCTATAGGGCTAAAGTTTCGCAGACCCCCAGAGCAGAATCCCAAGCCATCATTGGTAAGAAATTTGAGCCTAACGAGCTTCTTGAGCGGCTTCGCTCTGCGATTGGTGCTGATACCCCATTTGGATACCCAGGTAGCGCCAACTCCGGCCTTTCAGTTGAATTCACCTAAGCCGTAATAACTAAAAAGCCCCGCTAGGTGATTACCGAGCGGGGCTTTTTTGTTTCCCTAGCATTCCTATTGCACCCGCCATGCACCCATGAGGTCATTACGGTAATACATGAAATGGCTAGAGGCCTTGAATTGTATGGTGTCCCAGGCGGGGTTCGAACCTGCAACCTTCCCCTTAGGAGGGGGATGCTCTATCCAATTGAGCTACTGAGACAAATAACGGCGTGCATGGTAACGGGCATGCCTGGGTTTGTCATGTCGTGAGTGGTCTTTTTAACTGTAAGACAGCGGCCTAAACAGATTTTTTTTGCCTCCGATGAGCGGTACGAGGTTGCGATCGACTGCACAGCACAGCCAAGGCTCAGGCGACCATCGTGCAATTTGCACTGCATCAAAAAGCCATCATTGCAAAATGCAATTAAACACTCTTGAATATACGGCTCAACTCGCTGTTTTATAAGGTTTTTTAGCCTTGTTACAGTTGGCACGAAGACTGCTCTATTAACAGTATCCCGTCCATGCTCTCAGAGATGACCGCCATGAACAGCACGCTACTACTGTTAAACACCCTCGCGCTGGCCGTATTGCTGGTTTTTCATTTTCTGCCCGAGTCCGTTTCGGCCGAGCAGCCTGTTGAAATGACGGCTACCTTCAACAAACCGCGGCCACAGGTTGCGGTGATGAAAGAGACCAGCCGCGTGACACCTCGTCTGGCTGCCAACCAGCCCGTCGCCGACCAGGCACCTGCGGGTGAACGCTGGGTCTTTTGAAAGCACATTGAGAGATGGGTAAGAAATCATGTCCAAAATCGCTTTGGCTCTGTTAATGCTGGCACTGTCGAGCCTTGCCCTGGATGTATTCACCAGTAACGAATTTGGCAATCTGCCCTTGATCGCCGCCGCGGTGTTTTTCGCTTGCTGGCTAGTGGCGCTGATGCTTGGTCGCAGGTTCAAGTTTGACCCGCAATTGCGCTGAAACTGCCCATAGGCAAGGGGGAAAACCCATTAATTTGCTGGGTTAATCGCTAAGCCACCCATTCGAGTGTATATTTTTAACAAGACCTACTGGCATAACGCCTTTATCCGGTTCAATATTTGTCACAGAATTGACGCCAGGGAAGTGGCAGATTTGAGGCATGATGCGCGCCTCTTAGCAATTCAGGTTGAACATTTGGCTATAAGGACGGTCTTAAACACATCCTGCGGCCAATTCCCGAGAACCGCTCCCCTGAACTAACCGGTTAACTAAAATGCGCCCATTGAAACAGGCAATTTACTCCAGCCGCACGGCTGACAAGTTCGTCGTTCGCCTGCCAGACGGAATGCGCGAGCGCATCGCCGAAGTGGCTCGCAACCATCACCGCAGCATGAACTCTGAAATCATTGCTCGTCTCGAGCAAAGCCTTATCCAGGAAGGCGTTCTGGGTGATGAGCTCAGCATGCGCCTCGACAGCCCCGAGCTTTCCCTGCATGAGCGTGAGCTGCTGCAACGCTTCCGCCAGTTGTCACACCGCCAGCAAAACGCCCTGGTATCACTGATTGCTCACGATGCTGAAGCAGCCTCTGAAGAATCCTGATTAAACCCAGGCATAAAAAAAGCCAGCAAATGCTGGCTTTTTTTATGGGCGCTGTTCGCGCCCTGTACAGAATGATCAAAGCAGGAAGATAGTCGCCAGCCCCAGAAAGATGAAGAACCCGCCACTGTCGGTCATGGCGGTGATCATCACGCTTGCGCCCATGGCCGGATCACGCCCCAGCCGGGCCAGCGTCATGGGTATCAATACCCCCATCAGTGCTGCCAGCAGCAGGTTGAGGGTCATCGCTGCGGTCATCACCACGCCGAGCGACCAGCTGCCATACAGCAGGTAGGCCACAACACCAATCACCCCACCCCACACCAGACCATTGATCAGGCCCACGGCGAGCTCCTTGCGCATCAACCGCGAAGTGCTGCCGGTGTTAACCTGATCCAGGGCCATAGCGCGCACGATCATGGTAATGGTCTGGTTGCCGGAGTTACCGCCAATACCGGCCACGATGGGCATCAGTGCTGCCAGAGCCACCAGCTTTTCAATCGAGCCTTCGAACAGGCCAATCACCCGCGAAGCAATAAATGCCGTGACCAGGTTGACTGCCAGCCAGGCCCAACGGTTACGCAGGGACTTCCACACCGAGGCGAAGATGTCTTCTTCTTCTCGCAGACCGGCCATGTTGAGAACTTCGTTTTCACTCTCTTCACGGATCAGGTCGACCATTTCATCGATGGTCAGACGGCCGATAAGCTTGCCGTTCTTGTCCACCACCGGGGCCGAAATCAAGTCATAACGTTCAAATGCCTGAGCAGCATCGTAGGCATCTTCGTCCGGATGAAAACTCACCGGGTCGTTGGCCATCACTTCTGACACTTGCTTTTCAGGGTCGTTGACCAGCAAACGCTTGATCGGCAACACGCCTTTTAGGGCGCCGTCGTAATCGACCACGAACAGTTTGTCGGTATGGCCCGGCAACTCCTTGAGGCGACGCAGGTAACGCAGCACGACTTCAAGGCTGACATCCTCACGGATGGTCACCATCTCAAAGTCCATCAAGGCACCGACCTGGTCCTCGTTATAGGACAGTGCGGAGCGCACGCGCTCACGCTGCTGGCCATCCAGGGTCTCCATCAGCTCATGGACGACGTCTCGCGGCAGCTCGGGAGCCAGGTCAGCAAGTTCGTCGGCGTCCATCTCCTTGGCGGCTGCCAGGAGCTCGTGATCGTCCATGTCGGCGATCAGGGTTTCACGCACCGAGTCGGATACTTCGAGCAGGATGTCGCCATCGCGATCAGCCTTGACCAACTGCCAGACCGTCAGGCGGTCGTCCAGAGGCAATGCTTCGAGGATATAGGCAACGTCTGCGGAGTGCAGGTCTTCCAGCTTGCGCTGGAGTTCAACAAGGTTTTGCCGATGGACCAGGTTCTCGACCCGGTCATGGTGATGGCCTTCCTGACGATGAGTCAGATCTTCGACCACACGCTGGCGATTAAGCAGCTCAATAACTTGAGCAAGGCGGCTTTGCAGGCTTTCTTGGGTTTTCTTTACTTCAACTTCGGTCATAGGCGAACTCCACTCCCAGCAGCAGGGCACGCCGGAAGGATCAATCAGTCAATTCATGATTGGTAAAGCGGGATGCTGAGTTACTACTGGGTAAGTCCATGGAGGTATTCCACAAGCCCCGGCGGGGCTGACGGGCGCAATCATACACGGCTTGAAAATTAATGACGCAAAAATCTTGGAGATAACAAAAGCTTGCGAAAAACCGCCAGACGGCGCCTGCGCACTGCTTGTGCGACGAAGGATGAGTTGCACAGGGCACAACTCAAAGCTGAAATTCAACCTTGTAGCCGTTGACGAGCAGGGACAATAACCAGAATAAACACAAGACAAGTCGCGAGGATGACAGCAATAGCCAAATCGCAGATAACAAAAAGCCCGCACAATGTGCGGGCTTTTTGATGTTTGGTGCACTCGACAGGATTCGAACCTGTGACCGCTCGGTTCGTAGCCGAGTACTCTATCCAGCTGAGCTACGAGTGCAGGTTGTGTTTGTTAAACCAGACCACCGCTGGCTGAAGCAAAGCCAACTGCCTGGGCAATTGACTCTTAAATGGTGCACTCGACAGGATTCGAACCTGTGACCGCTCGGTTCGTAGCCGAGTACTCTATCCAGCTGAGCTACGAGTGCAAGTTGTGTTTGATAGACCAGACCACCGCTGGTTGAAGCAAAACCAACCGCCTGGGCGATTGACTCTTAAATGGTGCACTCGACAGGATTCGAACCTGTGACCGCTCGGTTCGTAGCCGAGTACTCTATCCAGCTGAGCTACGAGTGCAAGTTGTGTTTGATAGACCAGACCACCGCTGGTTGAAGCAAAACCAATCGCCTTGGCAATTGACTCTTAAATGGTGCACTCGACAGGATTCGAACCTGTGACCGCTCGGTTCGTAGCCGAGTACTCTATCCAGCTGAGCTACGAGTGCATTTGAAGCGGCGCATTATAGACCGTTGAATCTCTCTGGCAAGATTTTTTTCAATAATTTCAACAACTTATCGAAACCTGCCAAACCCAACGTGCTACATGAATAATGGCGGAGAAGGGGGGATTCGAACCCCCGACACCCTTTTGAGATGTACTCCCTTAGCAGGGGAGCGCCTTCGGCCACTCGGCCACCTCTCCGCAACACGGGGCGTATAATAACCAGCCTTTTCCCCGCATGCAACTAAAAACTTAAATAAAATTAAAGACTTGGTTCTTCATCCTTTTCATTCTTGATCCGCAGGTAGATCTCTTCACGGTGTACGGCCACTTCCTTGGGAGCATTGACGCCAATGCGCACCTGGTTGCCTTTGACGCCCAATACGGTCACGGTAATTTCGCCATCGCCTATGATCAGGCTTTCCGCACAACGGCGAGTCAGAATCAGCATACGTTTCTCCTCACACTTATCTTTTCAGGGACAACAGTCTGCAAAAAAAAAGAGCCCGAGCCTACTAGCGACTAGTAGCACTCTGCGCTCCTTAGTATTGACCAACATGACAAAACGGGTGGGCTTCGTGCATGCCTGCCAAAAAACAAAGGGCGCGGATTAACCGCGCCCTTCTGGCGACGCCTTACTCGCCCTGTCGGGCTGGCGCATCCAGATCAAAAGCGGTGTGCAGGGAACGCACGGCCAGCTCCAGGTACTTTTCTTCGATCACAACAGACACTTTGATCTCGGAAGTCGAGATCATCAGGATGTTGATGTTCTCCTTGGCCAGCGATTCAAACATGCGACTGGCAACGCCTGCATGAGAGCGCATGCCCACACCCACAATCGAAACCTTGGCAATGTTGGTGTCGCCCACCACTTCACGGGCACCGATCTCGCGAGCGGTATTTTCCAGCACGCTTTGCGCCGCATTGTAGTCATTGCGGTGTACGGTGAAGGTAAAATCGGTGGTGTTATCGTGCGCAACGTTCTGCACGATCATGTCGACTTCGATGTTGGCCGCGCTGATCGGGCCCAGAATCTTGAACGCCACGCCCGGGGTGTCTGGCACGCCACGGATGGTCAGCTTGGCTTCGTCGCGATTGAACGCGATACCAGAAATGATCGGCTGTTCCATGGATTCCTCTTCATCAATAGTAATGAGGGTACCTGGACCCTCCTTGAAGCTGTGCAAAACGCGCAGCGGAACGTTGTACTTGCCGGCGAACTCGACTGCGCGGATCTGCAACACCTTGGAACCCAGGCTGGCCATTTCCAGCATTTCTTCGAAGGTGATCTTTTCCAGACGCTGCGCCTTGGCCACAACCCGCGGGTCAGTGGTGTAGACGCCGTCAACATCGGTGTAGATCTGGCATTCATCAGCCTTGAGGGCCGCTGCCAGCGCCACACCCGTGGTGTCGGAACCGCCACGGCCCAGCGTGGTGATATTGCCGAGCTCATCAACGCCCTGGAAACCGGCAACCACAACCACACGACCGGCCTTGAGATCAGCGCGAATCTTCTGATCGTCAATTTTCAGGATACGGGCCTTGGTGTGCGAGCTGTCCGTGAGGATGCGCACCTGGCTGCCGGTGTAGGACACGGCCGGCACACCACGCTTGTTCAGCGCCATGGACAGCAGACCAATAGTCACCTGCTCGCCCGTGGATACAATCATATCCAGCTCACGCGGCAACGGCTGATCGCTGATTTGCTTGGCCAGGTCGATCAGGCGATTGGTTTCGCCGCTCATGGCCGATAGCACGATCACCAGATCATTGCCGGCTTCGCGGAACTTCTTAACTTTATCGGCGACCTGCTCGATTCTCTCGACAGTGCCGACCGAGGTGCCTCCGAATTTCTGTACGATCAAAGCCATTTCAAAGCAGCCTCAGCCCATAAAGGGCGCCCATTTATCATTCAAACGACGCGCCGTTACTAGACAACGGCGCGTTCTGGACCTCAGATACCCTGCTCGACAAATGGCACGGTCAGAGCCAGCGCGGCGTCCAGGGCTGCAGCATCAACACCGCCACCTTGCGCCATGTCCGGACGACCACCGCCCTTCCCGCCCACTGCCGCAGCAGCCTGCTTCATCAAATCACCGGCTTTGAGTTGGCCAGTCAGGTCTTTGGTTACGCCTGCAACCAGTACAACCTTGTCTTCATGGACACTGCCGAGCAGGATCACCGCACGGCCGAGCTTGTTCTTCAGCTGATCTACCAGCGCCAGAAGCGCCTTGCCGTCTTGACCGTCCAGGCGGGCGGTCAACACTTTCACGCCTTTTACGTCCACCGCCGACGATGACAGATCATCACCCGCTGCGCTTGCGGCCTTGGCCTGCAACTGCTCAAGCTGTTTTTCCAGCTGACGGTTGCGCTCAAGTACCGCCGACAATTTGTCGACCAGGTTCTCGCGCGAGCCCTTGACCAGGCTGGCGGCTTCCTTGAGCTGCTCTTCGGCAGCATTGAGGTAAGCCAGTGCGGCTGCGCCGGTCACCGCTTCAATACGACGGATACCGGAGGCTACACCGCCTTCGCTGATGATTTTCATCAGGCCGATATCACCGGTGCGCTTGGCGTGGATACCACCACACAGCTCAACCGAGAAATCACCACCCATGCTCAGCACGCGCACGCTGTCGCCGTACTTCTCGCCAAACAGCGCCATGGCGCCTTTTTCCTTGGCGGTTTCGATGTCGGTTTCTTCAGTCTCGACCGGGGTATTCTTGCGAATCTCGGCGTTGACGATATCTTCCAGCGCCTTGATCTGCTCAGGCTTGATCGCTTCGAAGTGACTGAAGTCAAAACGCATGCGCTGGCTGTCAACCAGAGAGCCTTTCTGCTGAACGTGCTCGCCCAGAACCTGGCGCAAGGCGGCGTGCAGCAAGTGGGTGGCCGAGTGGTTCAGCGCCGTGGCGTGACGCACATCGGCGTCCACCTGGGCTTCAACGGTTTCGCCCACTTTCAGGCCGCCCGCAGCAACCACGCCGTGGTGCAGGAAAGCGCCACCGGTCTTGGTGGTGTCGCGCACGTCAAAGCGGGCAGCACCCGCCTGCAGGTAACCGCAATCGCCGACCTGACCGCCCGATTCGGCATAGAACGGGGTCTGGTCGAGAATCACCACACCCTCGTCGCCTTCGTTCAGGCTGGAAACCGACTGCCCTTCTTTATACAGGGCAACCACCTTGGCCGAGGCCTGGGTAGCGTTGTAACCGACAAACTCGGTCGGCACGTCGACTTTGACCAGGGTGTTGTAGTCCAGGCCAAACGAGCTGGCCGAACGGGCACGCACACGCTGGGCTTCCATCTCGCGTTCGAAGCCTTCTTCGTCCACGGTCAGGTTGCGCTCACGGGCGATATCGGCCGTCAGGTCCATCGGGAAGCCGTAGGTGTCGTAGAGCTTGAACACTACGTCGCCAGGCACCACGGTACCCTTGAGCTCAGCCAGATCCAGCTCGAGGATTTTCAGACCCTGCTCCAGGGTCTTGGAGAACTGCTCTTCTTCAGCCTTGAGCACGCGCTCGATATTGGCCTGCTCGCGCACCAGCTCCGGGAAGCTGGCACCCATCTCGGCCACCAGGGCCGCGACGATCTTGTAAAAAAAATTGCCAGTAGCACCCAGCTTGTTGCCATGACGGCAGGCGCGACGAATGATGCGGCGCAGCACGTAGCCGCGACCTTCGTTCGATGGCAGTACACCGTCGGCGATCAGGAAGCTGCACGAACGGATATGGTCCGCTACCACCTTGAGCGATGCCTGGCCTTCGTTGGCGCAGCCGATCGCGTCCGCCGCTGCGGTCAGCAGACTCTGGAACAGGTCGATATCGTAGTTGGAGTTGACGTGCTGCATCACCGCACTGATCCGCTCCAGGCCCATGCCGGTGTCTACCGACGGCGCTGGCAACGGATGCAACACGCCATCGGCGGTGCGGTTGAACTGCATGAAAACGTTGTTCCAGATTTCGATGTAACGGTCGCCGTCTTCGTCTGGCGAGCCCGGCGGGCCACCCCAGATTTCCGGGCCGTGATCGTAGAAAATCTCGGTGCACGGGCCGCACGGGCCGGTATCGCCCATGGTCCAGAAGTTGTCCGATGCATACGGCGCGCCCTTGTTGTCGCCGATACGGATCATGCGCTCGGCAGGCACGCCGACGTCCTGGGTCCAGATGTCGTAGGCTTCGTCATCGCTGGCGTAGACGGTCACCCACAGCTTGTCTTTGGGCAGCTTGAGAACACCGGTCAGGAAAGTCCAGGCGAAATTGATCGCATCTTTCTTGAAGTAATCGCCAAAGCTGAAATTGCCGAGCATTTCAAAGAAGGTGTGGTGACGGGCGGTGTAACCGACGTTTTCCAGGTCGCTGTTCTTGCCGCCGGCACGCACGCACTTCTGGCTGCTGGTCGCTCGGGTGTAGGCACGTTTTTCTTGACCCAGGAAACAGTCCTTGAACTGGTTCATCCCCGCGTTGGTGAACAGCAGGGTCGGGTCGTTATTAGGGACCAAGGAGCTGGAAGGGACACGGGTGTGACCTTGCTCCTCGAAGAAGCGAAGGAAGGCTTCACGGATTTCTGCGCTTTTCATAGGTTCTTCCACGGAGGCTGCGGCCAGAGGCAAGTAAATCACGTCAATCGACAGTGCGACTCGCAAAGGGCCGCATTATATCGGCCCTTCGCCCCGGGTACAGCGTGTTTATACGATAGCGACAAGCAATTGGACGGATTGAACGCTTATTGAAGGGAAAACTCGGCAAAAACCGCTATCACCTGCTCAATCTGGCTGCGACTGACATCCATGTGCGTCACCATTCGCAAGCGCGGCGCGGCACTGAGCCTGATCCCCTGGCCGGCCGCAAAGGCCTTGAGTGCCTCGGCACGCTCACCGACCTGGACGTAGACCATATTGGTCTGCACCGGCTCAACCTCATAACCGGCAGCACGCAGGCCCTCGGCCAGCAACTGGGCATTGGCATGGTCATCGGCCAGACGCGCCACCTGATGATCCAGTGCATACAGCCCGGCAGCCGCCAGTTGACCGGCCTGGCGCATGCCGCCCCCGACCATCTTGCGCAGGCGCCGGGCGCGGGAGACAAGCTCGGCGGTGCCGCACAGCACCGACCCCACGGGCGCGCCCAGGCCTTTGGACAGGCAGACCGATACCGAATCGAAATGGCGGGTGATATCACCGGCGTCAACGCCCAGTTTGACCGCCGCGTTGTACAACCGCGCGCCATCAAGATGCAGCGCCAGGCCGTGCTCGCGGGTCAGGCGGCCGGCCGCTGCCAGGTACTCGGTGGGCAGCACCTTGCCTTGCATGGTGTTTTCCAGCGCAAGCAGGCGGGTGCGGGCAAAGTGGAAGTCATCCGGTTTGATCGCGGCAGCCACCTGTTTCAGATCAAGCGAGCCATCGGCCTGCACCTCCAGCGGTTGCGGCTGAATGGACCCCAGGACCGCCGCACCGCCACCTTCATACTTATAGGTGTGAGCCTGCTGACCGACGATGTATTCATCACCGCGCTCGCAATGCGCCATCAAGGCCAGCAGGTTGCTCATGGTGCCGGTGGGCACAAACAGCCCCCTGGCAAAGCCCAGGCGCAATGCCAGCTCGGATTCCAGTTTGTTCACCGAAGGATCTTCGCCATACACATCATCGCCCATAGGCGCATTTGCCATGGCTTCACGCATGCCTGGGGTGGGTTGGGTCACGGTGTCACTACGAAGATCGATAACAGACATGGCATTGGCCTCGGCAAGGTTTGATCAGTGTTGAATGCTAAACGTGCGATTCCCGCCAGAACAAGCCTACTCTGCAGCGATCGACAATATTCGGATGCTCACGTAGGAATTACCTTATTAATGAAATGGAAAAACTGATAGCTATTAGCAAAAAGCATCAATGCATACTCGAAAAATATGTGATACAAAATGTCCGCCGCCAGAAAGGCTGGTGGCAACGTTCTCAGGGCGGGGTGCGACTCCCCACCGGCGGTAATTGCGCGCAAAGCGCATAGCCCGCGAGCGCTTGGCACATTCTTGAGCTTCGGCCAGGAATAAACCAAGGTCAGCAGACCCGGTGTGATCCCGGGGCCGACGGTCATAGTCCGGATGAAGAGAGAACGGGATTGGCGCCAAAGGGCCGTCAACCAGGCGGGATAGTGGCGATGCCGTATGGCCGTGCGCTGCCCTCCTGAACGTACCCTTTAATCCCATTCGATTCATATGCCCTGTTTTTCACACAAACAGGAATCTGAACATGCAACCTACAGCTATTCACCACAACGAACGTGTCGCATTTATCCAGGCTTCCTGGCACAAAGAGATTGTCGACCAGAGCCGCAAGGGCTTCCTGGCCGAAATGCTGGTGCTGGGCTATCAGGAAAGCGACATCGATTTCTTCGAAGTCGGCGGCGCATTCGAGATCCCGCTGCACGCCAAACTGCTGGCCAAGACCGGTCGTTACGCCGGAATTGTCGGCGCCGCACTGGTCGTGGATGGCGGCATCTACCGTCACGACTTTGTTGCCCAGACGGTCGTCAGCGGCCTGATGCAAGTACAGCTGGAAACCGAAGTGCCGGTGTTCTCCGTCAGCCTCACGCCGCACCACTTCCACGCCGGTGAGGAGCATCAGAAGTTTTTCTTTGAGCACTTCGTGCACAAAGGCCAGGAAGCCGCCCGGACGTGCGTAGACACACTGCAGAAAATCCGCACCATCAAGCGCATGGATACCCAGCAAAAACGCGCGGTGTAATGCCTGATTCCCCGGCCAGCCCTGAAACCAGGCTCGCCGGGGAGCACACCATAAACATGTAACGCACACATAAGCCATCCAGGCGTTTCAATTGTCGACACAGGTGCCCGGTCACCGATGACATTTGAACTTGACGCCCAGGAGCATCTCTTATGTGCCCAACCCCGCCCCCAGTAACAACTACCCCTCTGCCAGCCCCTCATCATTTCGAGTTTGACGGCGGTGCCCAGGCCCCGCTCGAAAGAACCGAAACAACGGTTTCACACCCCCTGCCCCATGTGACAGAGAGCACCACACAAAGCATTCTTCATATTGGCGATAACGCCACCCTCGTGCGCTACGTCACTGAAGGCGTCCTGTACCCCCGCCCCATTGACCGCCTGGTCTTCCGTGCCTCGGTGGCGCGGGCATCCATTTGCGTCACCAAGGGCGACAACGACTCTCTGCTGATCGACCTGAACCATGAGCGCTATCGGATAAAGCCTGCAAGTGCAAAGCAGATCATCGAAATTCATACCTTGAACGGCAACGATACGGTTTACATCGCCGATACCTTGAAAAACACCTTCCATATCGAAACCGGCCCCGGCAATGACACCGTCGTGACCAGTAGCGGCAAGTCCACGGTGCTGACCGGTACTGGCGATGACATGGTGATGACCCGTGGGGGCGCCAGCTACGTAGACACTGGAGATGGCAATGACATCGTCAACGCCAATGGCACGGGCACAACCGTTGCCTACACGGGCAAAGGGGCAGACTTTTTTCGTGGCGGGGCCGGCATGGCCTTTATCGACGCAGGAGAAGGTGACGATGTAGCCGTCGGAGGCCAGGGCCACAGCATTCTATGCGGGGGCGACGGCGATGACCTTATTACAGCCGGAGCGGGCTCCAATGTGATCTATACCGGCCAGGGCCAGGACATCCTCAATCAAATAAAAGACAGGGACAAAGTATTCACCGACAGCGAGCCCACCTATATCGCCGAAGGCAGAATCACCCCGCACAAAAAGGTCGCCAATACATTTATTGGCAGCCCAATCCCCCTGCCGGAATCAGGGCTGATTATTCAAGGCAGCGAAGAGTTTATCGTAAGGGTTCAGGATGACTTGAAACTGTTGCTGAGCTCCGGCAACGGGAGCCAGCTACTGCGCGAACTGACAAAAAGTATTCGTAAAAGCCAGAAACCCATCACCATCGCCGAACTCAAGCAGGTAAATAACGGCCTATACATACCCAATCTGGGTGATGGCCGGTCTTTTATTCAGGTCGGGATGGCAGGTCTGCCTGATTTCGGAGGAACGGTGTACTACAACCCGGCATTTTCCACACCCGGCGCGATACCGCTTACCTCTCTGTACCACGAGCTATGCCACGCCTACAACTTTGTCACGGGCACACGATTTTTAGGCGCAAGCCCCGACGGGCATCAGGGAACCAAGCAAGCTGCGCTGGTGAAAAATGATGAACTGCAGGCCGTGGGCTTACCTTGCAACACAGAGCCCTTTGACTTCGATAAAGACCCTGCAACCCCTGCCCTTCCCACGAACCCGGCACAGTTCAGCGAAAACGGCATACGCGAAGAACTGGGGCTGCCCCTGCGCAAAACCTATATCCATTACTCGGATGATTAACCCTGTGGGGCCAGGGTTGTCGGTTCGATAATGATACCGGCGCGCAGGCCATTTTTGACTTTAGGGTTGGGAAAGATGATCCGCGCACCCTCTTCTTCAATAATCCAGCGGGTTTTGCCGGCGTCTTGCGCCAGTAGATAGCCCTTGGGCAACTCGCTGAAATTTTCGATATCGGCAGGCAAGTGCAGGATAAAGGCATCACTGTGCTTGATGACTTCACGCGCCACACTGAACAACTGCAAACCCTCGAGCGAAGCATCGGCCAGTGCAGGCTCGTTACCCTCGATCATCTGCTGCAAACGCTGCTCCAGACGTTCGACATTGACTCCGCCGTTCTGCCCGAAAGGCCGGGCCTTGCCCAACTCAAGGGTAAACGCCTCGGCGCCCAAGCGATCGTAGGTATAGGCACTGAACACAATGGAGGGCTTGTTTTGCAACAGCACCGCTTCCATCCCGGCCGCACGCAAGCGCGACAGCTCTTCGCGAGAGTGGCTACGGCCCTCCTTGAAGGGATACAACGCAAACTGCTCGATCTTCGACCCTCGAATGGCCGTGTGCAAGTCGTAGTGCAGACGAGTACGCCCGGGAGGGCTGAAAAAGGTTTCAGCCAGGTGTTCAAGCTCGCAAGCACGCAGGGCTTCGGGGCCACTGCTGCTTTCGTGACGGCCGTTGAACAGCCGGTTGAGGTCTTCCTCGACAAAACGTGCGCCAGTACGCATGGCGCCGGGGTTGCCGAACAGGAACAGAATTCGCGCACGGGGCTTGATAGTACCCCGTGCAATGGCCTGCAACAGGCGATCAAGCAACTCGATCGGCGCTGTTTCATTGCCATGGATGCCGGCTGACAACAACAGATCCATACCGTTGTCACGAGCCTCGGGCGGGCGCACTTCAAGCGCGCCTTCGGTCAGCCAGCGCATCCGCACGCCGTCGACAGTCAGTTGAGTTTTCTCGGCCGGTTCACGTCCGGCCAAGGTCAGTTCAAGCAGTTTGCCGAGAGCGAGCATAGAACTTCCTTATCAGTGGTTGCAGTCCGGACCGTGTACGTGACCGTCTTCATCATCGCCCAGATCAGCCGGTTCCATTTCCAGTTGCAGGCTCACAAGGTTAGTCGCCAATGGGCGCAGCAGCAGGTTGGCGTATTCGGCATCGCCTTCTTCAACGTCTACACCGATCAGCAACTGGCCACGGCCGTCCTGCTGGATCCACAATTCCTTGCCCTGCCACATGACGGCAACGCGCGTGCAGGACGTTTCCAGCTGGGTACCGTCGGTGTCTTCAAGGATCAGCTTCAGGGTATCAGTCATTTCATCGCTCTCATTGGGGTGTGAAGGTGCGTGTCCGGCGTCAACTATCGCCCAGGCACAGCGCCTTTCAATTGATCTGGAAGGGGTAAACCGCGCCCAGTTTAAGGATTTGCGTCAGTTCATCCAATGCCGTGCGGCATTCAAGCAGCAATTGTGGATCAGCCAGGTCACTTTCGCGCAAAGCATCACGATAATGTTTGTTCACCCAGACCGTCAGGGTGTCGTACAGCGCCGGGGTCATGATCACGCCGGGGTTGACGGCCGCCAGCTCGGTTTCGTTGAGCGCGACCCGCAGGCGCAGGCACGCCGGACCACCGCCATTCTGCATGCTCTGCTTGAGGTCGAACACCTTGACCTCACGGATCGGCCCGCCAGCGGCCGTCAGCCCTTGCAGGTACTGCCACACGCGCGGGTTGGCACGACACTCTTCAGGCACGATCAATAGCATCGAGCCATCGGCGCGGCTCAGCAGTTGGCTGTTGAACAGATAAGAGCGCACGGCATCTTCCACGGCCACCTGATCACGGGGCACGCTGATCGACTGGAAGTTGGCGCCGCGGGTCGCCAGCTTGGCCTGCAACTCGGCCAGCATCTGCTCGGTATTGAGGAAAGCATCCTGGTGATGGAACAACAGTTCACCATTACCCACGGCGATCACGTCGTTATGAAACACACCCTGGTCAATGACCGCAGGATTTTGCTGGGCAAACACCACACCCTCCTCGCTCAGACCATGCAGGCGAGCCACTGCCTGCGAAGCCTCGAGGGTCTGGCGCGCCGGGTATTTTTGCGGTGCCGGGTAACGACTGTCGAACGCACTGCGGCCGAACACAAAAAACTCGACACCGGCCTCACCATAATCGCGGCAAAAACGCGTGTGGTTGGCTGCACCTTCATCGCCAAATTGCGCCACTGCCGGCAAAGCCGCGTGGTGGGCAAAATGCTGCTGATCGGCAAACATCGCGCCCAGCACGCGACTGGTGGTCGGGTGCTCGATACTGCGATGGTATTTGCAATTGAGGTTGGCAGCGGTGAAGTGCACGCGACCGTCAGCGGTGTCGGCACTGGGGCTGACTGTGGCCGCATTGGCTACCCACATGCTCGAGGCCGAGCAGCTGGCGACCAGCAATGGCATGGCCTCTTTGGCGGCGCGCTCGATCACCTGAGCATCAGTCCCGGCAAAACCCAGGCTGCGCAAGGCAGCAACGTCCGGACGCTCTTGCGGGGCCAGCACGCCCTGGACAAAGCCCATGTCCATCAACGCTTTCATTTTTTCCAGGCCTTGCAGCGCAGCTTCCTTAGGGTTGGAAGCCTGCTGGCTGTTGCTCTGGGAAGCGACGTTGCCAAACGACAAACCGCCATAGTTATGGGTCGGCCCCACTAAACCGTCAAAATTGACTTCAAAGGACTTCATCAGCGAGGCTCCGGAAAACGGTTATAAGTCATACAGCACCTGTGGGAGCGAGCCTGCTCGCGAATGGCCTTTAAGGCTTTCGCGAGCAAGCTCGCTCCCACAGGGTTGAGATAAGCGTTACGACATCCGCACGCCCGGGGTCAGCGCTGCTGGCAAAGCCAGGGTCGGCGTTTCAAGGGAAGCCACCGGGTATGCGCAATAATCCGCCGCGTAGTAGGCACTGGCGCGATGATTGCCCGACGCCCCGATACCACCAAATGGCGCACTGCTCGCCGCGCCGGTCAATTGTTTGTTCCAGTTGACGATACCGGCGCGGCTTTCGAGCCAGAACTGCTGGTAACGCGCTTCGGAATCCGACAGCAACCCGGCCGCCAGACCAAACGCCGTGTTGTTGGCTTCAGCAATCGCCGCATCAAAGTCAGCGTAGCGAATCACTTGCAGCAATGGCCCGAACAGTTCTTCGTCCGAACGATCGCCAACCTCTGTCACATCGATAATGCCCGGCGTCAGCAAGGCGGCATTGCTGTCTGGCTGGTGCATTTCCAGCAAGGCCACAGCCCCCGACCCCAGCAACACTTCCTGGGCATCCATCAAGGCGCGCGCTGCGCCAAGGGAAATCACCGACCCCATGAATGGCGCCGGCTGCTGATCGAAAGCACCCACTTCGATGCTCTGACTCACTTCAACCAGGCGCGTCAGCAGGCTGTCGCCCCATGCGCCTTGCGGCACCAGCAAGCGGCGGGCGCAGGTGCAACGCTGCCCGGCGGAGATAAAGGCCGACTGGATGATGGTGTACACCGCTGCGTCCAGGTCCTCTACCTGATCGACCACCAGCGGGTTGTTGCCACCCATTTCCAGAGCCAGGATTTTGTCCGGGCGCCCGGCAAATTGCTGGTGCAGGGCATTGCCGGTGCGGCTCGAACCGGTGAAGAACAACCCGTCGATACCCGTGTGCGCCGCCAGGGCGATACCGGTGTCGCGTGCGCCCTGCAGCAGGTTGAGCACGCCCGCAGGCAGACCCGCTTCGATCCAGCACTTGACCGTCAGCTCGGCGACTTTAGGGGTCAGCTCGCTCGGTTTGAATACCACGCTGTTACCCGCCAGCAACGCCGGAACAATGTGCCCGTTGGGCAAATGACCGGGGAAGTTGTACGGGCCGAAAACAGCCACTACACCGTGAGGCTTGTGACGCAAAACGGCCGTGGCATCGCCCAGCGGTCCGCTTTTTTCACCCGTGCGCTCGCGGTAGCTCTGCACCGAAATCGCCACTTTATTGATCATGCTGGTGACTTCGGTGGCCGACTCCCAGAGGGGTTTGCCGGTTTCTTCACCGATGCAGCGCGACAGTTCGTCGGCGTGGTTTTTAAGGCTTGCGGCAAACGCTTCGAGCACGCTCAGGCGCTGCTCGAAAGTCTGTTTGGCCCACTGCGGGAAAGCCTGGCGCGCAGCCTTCACGGCGGCATCCACTTGCCCGGCATCGGCGCCCTTGCCAGCCCAAAGCACGTGTTGGGTCACCGGGTTCAGCGACTCCAAAGCCTCGCCCTGCCCGCTCTGCCAGGTACCTGCGATATACAACGTACTCATTATTTTGACTCCCGTGGGGCCACTGACTGGGCGGACAAGGCAACGGCGCGCACCTGGTCGCCCGCGCTCAGTTGCAGGCGTTTGGCGGTCAGCGGGTCGACCACCAGGGTGCCAGCAGCCAGCCGCGCAGGGGCGGCCGTGATGCGGCAATCTTCTCGTTTGCGGTTGTGCATCAGGTAAGGCGTTGCGTCGTCACCCGGTGTGCCAATAGCCAGCACCAGCGCTTCGCTGTCGCGCACTGCGCGGATCTTGCTGGTTTCACACTCTACCGCCGGGCCTGCGTCAAAAATATCGACGTAGCCCTGATAACTGAAGCCTTCGCTTTTAAGCATGTTCAAGGCCGGTTCGGTGTGGGTATGCACCTTGCCGATCACCGCTCGGGCATCTTCGGACAGGAAACAGGTGTACACCGGGAACTTGGGCATCAACTCGGCGATAAAGGCTTTGTTGCCCACGCCGGTCAGGTAGTCGGCCTGGCTGAACTCCATTTTGAAAAAGTGCCGGCCCAGGCTTTCCCAAAATGGCGAGCGGCCACTTTCATCGGACATGCCACGCATTTCGGCAATGATCTTGCTGCCAAACAGCTCCGGGAACTCGGCGATAAACAGCATCCGCGCCTTGGCCAGCAGGCGGCCATTGAGCCCGGTACGGTAATCGGCACTCAGGAACAACGAGCACAGCTCGGAGTTGCCGGTCAGGTCATTGGCCAGAAACAGGGTCGGGATTTCGCGGTAAATATTCAACTCTTGAGAGGCGCTGACCGTCAGGCCCACACGGAAGTTGTACCAGGGCTCACGCAAGCCCACGGCACCGGCAATGGCAGAAATACCCACCACTTTGCCATCGTCGTTTTCGAGCACAAACAGATAGTCCGCATCGCCACGCTCGGCTTCGCCACGGAAGGTTTTCTCAGCCCAGGTGACCCGATGCAGCAAGCGCTCTTCGTTGGCCGGCAAGGTGGTCAGGCCGGTGCCGGTGCTGCGTGCCAGCTCAATCAGGGCCGGTAAATCGCTGTTGCGTACAGGACGAACGATCATGCTATCTCCTTGGACGGGGGTCGCTGACGACCCCCGCGAAACTCGCTCAAACGCGTTATACCGCTACCACTCGTACGCTGGCACCTTCGCCAACACCAAGTGCTTCGGCCGCTTCCAGATCCAGCGTGACCGGTTTGCCCGGCGCCCAATCCAGCTCCAGCAATACGGCGCGGTAATCCTGTAGCTGGGCATTGGCCACCAGATACTGACGTCCACCGCCTGTGCTCAGTGCCCCGATCTTGACCGGAACCACGCGGCTCTGGGCGATTGAGCGGATGCCCGAAACCCGGGCATGCAAGGTCGGGCCACCGTCGAAAATATCGATGTAGTGATCGGTCTCGAAACCTTCGCGCATCAGGATGTCAAAGGTGATCTGCGCACGCGGGTGGACTTGCCCCATGGCCTCTTGGGCGGTGTCAGGCAGCAGCGGCACGTAAATCGGGTAGTGCGGCATCAGCTCGGCAAGGAAGGTGCGGCTTTTAAGCCCGCACAGACGCTCGGCGGCGGCATAGTTCAAGTCGAAGAAGTTGCGGCCAATGGCGTCCCAGAACGGCGAGTCGCCATTTTCATCGCTGTAGCCAACGATCTCGGTGACCACGGAGTCGGCAAAACGCTCCGGGTGGTTGGCCACAAACAGCAGGCGGCCACGGGAGTTGAGTTCGGACCAGGCCGACCCCACCAGTTCCGGGACCACATAAAAACTGGTCAGCAGGCTGTTACCGGTCAGATCATGGCACTGCGACAGGACGTGAATCTTGTTGTGAATCTTCAGTTCGCGGGAGGCGTGCACGAACGTCTCGTTACGGAAGCTGTAAAACGGCTCCGAATAACCGGCCGAGGCCACGATCGCCGAGCACCCCACCAACTTGCCGGCAGCGGTGTCTTCAAGGACGAAAAAATAGCTTTCTTCGCCATTGAAGCTCACTTCGGCAGCGAACGAGGTTTCAGACGCGGCGATCTTGTCACGCAGGCGTTCGATATCGTCCGGCAATGAAGTGACACCAATCGGGCTGTCCGCAGCCAGACGCTGTACCTCGCCCAGATCAGCCATTTGCGCAGGGCGCATCACCAGCATGGTGTCACTCCTTAATCCTTGAATTGCATAGAGGGGTATAGGCCGAACAGTCGAGTACACCCGGGCTTTCAACTGTGGGAGCGGGCTTGCTCGCGATGACGTCACTGCGGCGTGACTGACACACCGCGCTGCCTGTATCGCGAGCAAGCCCGCTCCCACATTGAAAGCCCTGTGCATTGAGCCTGGCCCGGCACATTAAATTCGGTTCGACGCCCGGCAAGCCGGGCGTCGAGGTCACACTCAGGCTTGCGTCAGATTCTTTACGGCACGTTCGAAGCGGTTCAGACCTTCTTCGATATCGGCCTCCTCGACCACCAGACTTGGTGCGAATCGAACCACGTCGGGGCCGGCCTGCAGAATCATCAGGTTTTCTTTTTCAGCAGCATTGAAAATGTCTTTGGCGCGACCCTTCCAGGCATCGTTCAGCACACAACCCAGCAGCAGGCCCATGCCACGCACTTGAGTGAACAGGCCGTATTGCTGGCCGATTTGCTCAAGGCGGGTCTTGAACAGGTCATGCCTGGCCTTGACGCCTTGCAGTACCTCTGGCGTGTTGATCACATCGATTACCGCATTGCCGACTGCACACGCCAGCGGGTTACCGCCGTAGGTGGTGCCGTGGGTGCCGACAACCAGATGCTTGGCCAGCGCTTCGGTGGTCAGCATGGCTGCGATCGGGAAACCGCCGCCCAGGCTCTTGGCGCTGGTCAAAATATCCGGGGTCACGCCGTAATGCATGTAGGCAAACAGCTCGCCGGTACGACCCATGCCGGTTTGAACTTCGTCAAACACCAGCAACGCATTGTGCTGGTCGCACAGTTCGCGGGCGCCTTGCAGGTAAGCCTGCTCGGCCGGCAGCACGCCGCCTTCGCCCTGGATCGGCTCCAGCACCACTGCGCAGGTCTTGTCCGAAATCGCCGCTTTCAGCGCATCAAGGTCGTTGAACGGAACATGGGTAATGCCGGTGATTTTCGGACCAAAACCGTCGGAGTACTTCGACTGCCCGCCCACGTTCACGGTGAACAGCGTGCGGCCGTGAAAGCTGTTGAGCGCAGCGATGATTTCGTACTTCTCGCTACCGAAACGGTCATGGGCGACACGACGGGCCAGCTTGAAAGCGGCTTCGTTGGCTTCAGCGCCCGAGTTGCAGAAGAACACACGCTCGGCAAAGGTCGAGTCCACCAGTTTTTTCGCCAGGCGCAACGCCGGCTCGTTGGTGAACACGTTGGACACATGCCAAAGAGTATTCGCCTGTTCAGTCAAGGCACCGACCAATGCCGGATGCGCATGGCCAAGAACGTTAACGGCAATGCCGCCCGCGAAGTCGATCAGCTCCCGACCGGCCTGATCCCATACTCGGGAACCGGCACCACGCACAGGAATAAAGGCTGCAGGCGCGTAGTTGGGAACCATGACCTGGTCGAAATCGGCGCGTTGCACCGGGGCTTGCTCAACGGACATCGGAGTCTCCTGAAGAGGAACGCCTGCCTAAACTGGCGAGCGATGGGGGGATTGTAGGGACACATCGGGAGCACGCCTTGTCGCCAAGCGACAACTTCTTATAGCGCCAAACCACGATTTACAAAGGCATTACGACAATGCGACATATTCCGTCACAAAGGCGCAGTTTAAACGCTGGGGCGTCTTTGCGGCAGCACTCTGGCGCGCTGATTTGCCCGGAAAACGCGAGTTTTTGCCGATCACCGCCGGATCTGTACGTATGGGTGCTAAATATGTATGGATTGATCGCTGATTGTTGATGCAAAGCCTCCGCCAGCCAGCAAATATTTGCGCTTTTTAACGGGCTCGTACTGGCGGATCTTGAAGGTACTCCATCAGGACATTCGAGTACCGGACATGCCCGATCCAACACCTCTTGCGCCCCTGAAACCGCCCCCTGAAAAAGGGTTAACAGCCGCGAACCGACTCCAGACCATCCCCCACTTCACGACCATTGCTGAGGCCATGCCGCCCTGGGCCACGTCCCTGGGCCGACCGACCCTGACCGCATTGAAAGGGACGTCCCCCAGCCTTCACCCAACCTTGAGGACCCTCACGCCCGCTCAGGGCGACACCTTGCGCAAAACGTTTGCAGCGCGATGGGCCGCCCGCAACGATGTTGAAAAAGACCTGGCAAGGGTCGTAGATGTTCACGGGTTTGCAGCGCCCTTGCTGAACAACCTTATTAAACGCCAATATCAGCTGGACCTGGATGTACACAATACCTTTATCAATCTGTATATCCCGAACTACCTGCCTGTCATCGGCCTGCGCGAAAGCGGTACCACGACCTGGCGCGTGTCCCTGCTAGACGCGGCCCTGCACAACTTTGAACTGCATGAAACCCTGCCCTATGCCTACCTCTCAGGCTCGGGGTATATCAGCCGCCCCGATGCCCAGGGGCATTTCAAGCAGCTCAATCACATCACCGAGCACATGCCCGTCCAGGCGTTCACGGCCTTGTGCCGAACACTGAATCTGGGCGCCCGCTACAAGGACCATCTCACGCGCCATCTGGGTCTTGACGATCATGGCAGGCAGTTAAGGCTGAAAAACAAAATACTGGACAGTCAACGCGCCGACCTGAAGGCCGATCTGACCTACGCCGTGATGACCAGACAGATCGGCCTGCCCCTGTATGAGTCACTGGATGCCTTTCTCATAGGCCTGGACAACCGTTGGCTGACCTATCGCCTGACAGTGCTCTCCCTCGACATCGAAAGCCCGCTGATCTTCATGCCGGTACATCAACGATCGGTAGTTGCGTACATACCCCACGACCCCCTGCATCCGGTCAAGGAATACTCATCGATCGGCGAGTGCATGGCGCATCTGACCGAACGCCTGAAAAGCACTTCCTACCAGCATTTCTTCAGCCGCTTCGTCGCCCACGACCGATTGGGGGCTTTTCTGGAGGGTCTTAAAAGAACCTACTGGCAGGTCATCCCCGACACCCCCATCGCACCGGGCGCAACGCTACCAGACGCACTGGTTGCGCAAACCCTGATACCGATCGAAAAACCCGCGATTGAATACCTGTTGGTGCCGATACCTGATGACCTCTGGGAAACGCTTTACAGCAGGCAACTGGCAAAAATTTTCAACGATGCCAAAAGCCTCGCCGTGTCGACCGATGCCGAAGACCGCAAAACCCGTGAGGCACGCCTTGAACGCCTGAAAGGCATTGGCATGGCACTGCTGAATGCCGCAGCCTTTGTCATCGCGCCTTTTGTACCTGTCGTCGGCGAACTGATGCTGCTGCAAATGGCCTGGCAACTGCTGGACGACACCTATGAGGGTATCCACGACTGGGTGCAAGGCAAGACCACTGAAGCATTCGAACACCTGTTCGGGGTGCTGGAGAGCGGTATCCAGGCAGGTTTTTTTGCGGCGGGCACAAAAGTGCTGGGAGGCTTGCTGCCCAAGCCATCCGCCTTTGTACAAGGCATGAAACCTGTCACCTGCAACGATGGCGCCACTCGATTGTGGAACCCTGACATCAGCGCCTACCACCACGACCTGGCCCTGCCCGAACACCTCGCGTCCGACGAACTGGGCCTGCAGTACCACCAGGACAAAACACTGCTGACCCTCAGTTCCGGGCAGCAAGCCCGACACACGCTGGTACTGGACAAGACCGAAAGCGCCGGCCCTTATACCTTGCGTCACCCGACACGGCCCCACGCCTACGGCCCCAGGATGCAGCACAACGGTGAAGGCGCCTGGCTGATGGAGGGTGAGCGCCCGCAAACCTGGCAAGGCTCGATCCTTATGCGCCGGCTCGGCCCTGTCGCCGAGGGCTTCAGCGATGCCGAGCTGGAAAAGCTGCGAATTATCAGCGGCACCGATGAAGGCGTGTTGCGAAGGGTTCACCTGCATAACGAACCGACTCCGCCTCTGCTCAAAGACTGTATGGCACGACTGAGGATCCAAAAACAAAATATCGAGGACATCACCCGTATTCGCCAAGGGCGAGCCCTTTCAACCAGGGGGAACTGGCTGGAAAGCCTGCCCACCGAGTTACCCGGCTGGCCGCCAGACAAAGCCCTGAATGTCTTTGTCGATGAAACCCTCAGTGGCATGGCCCATGTCTACGGTGCCCCCGAGGCACTCCCCGAGGACTCTCTCAGGATTTCTCAGCAGGACATCAAGAACGGCAAACTGTGGCCCCTGATTGTCGACAACTTCAACACGCCTCAACTCAATGCCCTGCTGGGCCCGCGCGCAACAAAGACAGAAGCCGTCAACACCCTGCAGGCCAAGGTGTCCGACTACGCCCGGCAACGACGGGAAGACATCTTCGACCATCAGTACGCCAGGGAGCGCCAGACAAAAAACCCGGCAGCGCGATTGATAGAAAGCACCTTTGCGCACCTGCCCGCCCCTGTCACCCAAGCGCTGCTTGAGACCACCAGCACGCTCGAGAAAACCACCCTCCTCGAGAATGGCAGAATCCCCCTGAGGGTAAAAAATCTGGCCACCGAGCTGGAACACCAAACCCGCATAGCTCACGCCCAGGAGGGACTGCTTGAAGATGACCTGCTGACTCCAGACGGCGAAAAACTGGCCATAAACACCCTGAAAACCTACACCGATGCGATCCACGACCTTCATCTCGAGGTGCGCGATCTGGTCGTTGACGGCACCTTGCGCTGCAGCCATGCCCCCAAGGACGCCAGGCACACCCGAATACTGGTTCGTAAAGGTCCGGACGCCTATGAAACCTACGATGGCGAGCATGCCCTGCTGCATCCAGCCTCGCGCTTTCACGGTGCGCTGATGAAGGCGCTCCCCGAACGCAACAGCGAGCACCTGAAATCCAGGTTCGCCATTGGCCAGAACTTCAAACAATGGCTGGCAGATAAGTACAGCGCCCCCGATGAAATCCGAACGGCACTTGATCTGCCATCCCCGGCAGCTTGCGTGGCAACCGAAAGCGAAACCCTGTTGCGCGGCGCCGCCAGCAGCCGGGTCAATACCACGCCTGCAGCCAATCCCTTGCAGGAACGGGTCAAGGCCCTCTACCCCTATCGAAATAACGACGAGATAGCGTTGATCACGGCGCGAATCGACAGCGAGCAGGCCCTTGAACACCTGCGCGCCACCGAGGAGGAAAAAGACCAGCTTTTCGAGACACTGGACAACTGGATCAGCGCTGCGATCGGCGTCACCACCGACAACGCATTGCCACCCAACCTTCATGGTTTAAGGCGCCTGATAGGCTCCAGAATAAAGAACTCCTGGCTATCGGCCGACAAGGTCCATATCAACAAAACAGGACAGGCTGCCATAGTGGCCGAACTGGACTTCAGCAGCACCCTGTTCGGCCATGCCGGCACCGACAGCCTGGTTTTAAGCCGCCCCCTGAGCCATGTAGGCCTGCTGAGGCTCGACGATTGCAGCTTTTCCCCAAACCAGGGCGACTTCCTGACCTACTTTCCCAATCTGAAGGTACTTTCGCTCAACGCCAACGACCTTGAAACCCTGCCCGAGACACTCGATACACTGCCGCACCTCAGGTCGCTGCACCTTGCCCATAACCGCCTGACCCTGAACGCCGGGATGCAGAGTCAGCTCAAGCACCTTACCCGTCTTCAACACCTTGATCTGGGTCACAACCCTCTTGGCAGCCCTTTGGCCGTGGGGCATATGCCCGAACTCAGGACACTGGTACTGGAGAACACCCGCATCACTCAATGGCCCCCGGGGTTGTTCGACCAGCCACGACCGAAGGCTTTCAAATTGAACCTGCTGGGTAATGAGATCCATACCGTGCCCGACTACCCCGATCAATCGGCCGAATCCTGGTTGATTGCCAATGCCCGCCTTGAACGCCAGAAGCTCGACCTGGAGAGTCAGGACCGTGTCACTCAGTATCGCCGCGCCCTTGGCCTAGACCCTCATCGCACTTATCCGCCACGAGGGTCAGAGCAAAGCTCATTCTGGTTGTTCGGCCCCCCCGGGTCACAGGTATCCATGCAGGAACTCTGGGAGACTCTAGAGCACGAGCATGGCTCACAGGGGTTTTTTGAAGTCATCGCCCGAATGGAAATCCCCCCGGACGTATTTGAAACACCCTCTGACCAAATTGCCTATCAGGAAGGCCTGGGAGATTTGACGCAGAAAGTCTGGCGCTTGATCGATGCTGCCAGTAACGACACCCGCATGCGCGAGCTACTGTTCACCATGGCCAGTTCGCCCACCAATTGCGCCGACGCCGGCGCCCAGATATTCAATGCCATGGGCCTGGAAACCATGGCCCATGAGTTCTATAACGCCCGAAGCACACCACTGGAACTGGAAAAAAACCTAATAACGCTGGCACGCGGCAAGGCCCGGCTGGCCAAGATCGGTGACATTGCCCGGGCTGATGTGGCGCAACGCGTCAGGCCTGTGAGTGAGGGCGGCCAGGGCTTGAGGTTTACCAGCGAAGTGATCGATGGTGCGCCCGGAACGGTCGACGAAGTCGAAGTCCACACCGGCTACCAGACCCGGCTGAGCACAAGCCTCGAACTGCCCTGGGTACCCAACTACATGGTCTACAGGATGACTGCCCAGGTGGGCGATACGGAGTTTGTCAGGGCCTATCGCCTGATTCATGAGGGCGAAGCCGGTGACGGGCTGGTCAATCAGATCCTTGATGTGCCCTTCTGGGAGACCTACCTGAACAAAACTTACGCCTCGGAACTGGACGCCAACGCCAGCCTCTTCGAACAGAAGGCGGAGTGGCTCGAGCAGCTCAGGGAGCTGCAGGATAATTGGGTTCGCTCGGATACGCGCCTGGAGCAGCGCCATGCAGGGCAGCGTGTCGAGCTGCAGGAACTCGCCCTAAAACTGGCGGTGCCTGAGCCTCAGGTGCTCACCCCCGCTCCCATGAATGACAAGCTCTACTACCGGATCTACAGCCAGATCGACGATGAACGCAAAGAGCTCAGCCGGCAGTTGACCCGTCAGGCTCTGACCAGAGCCAGGCTGACCTGACCTCAGCCGCGCTCGGCCGGGGCCGAAGACAACTCGAAAGGGCTGCTGCTACGGCGCTGATTGCGATCTTCACGGGGAGTCGCACCAAAGAAGTTGCGATAGGCGCTGGAGAAATGCGGCCCCGACGAGAAACCGCAGGACAAGCCGATCTGGATGATCGACTTGCTGGTTTGCATCAACATCTGCCGGGCTTTATTCAGGCGCAGTTCGAGGTAGTACTGACTCGGCACGCGATTGAGGTACTGCTTGAAGATACGCTCCAACTGACGACGGGAAACGCACACATGCTGGGCGATTTCGTCGGTGGTCAGGGGCTCTTCAATATTGGCCTCCATCAGCAACACAGCCTGGGTCAGCTTGGGATGGCTGGAGCCAAGACGGTTCTGCAGCGGGATACGCTGACGCTCACCGCCTTCACGGATGCGCTCGACCACCAGCTCCTCGGACACCGCACCGGCCAGTTCGGCACCATGATCGCGAGCCAGCACCGCCAGCAACAAATCGAGTACCGACAGCCCGCCGCAAGCGCTCAGGCGATCACGATCCCAGTCGAACAAATGACTGGTGGCGATTACTTTGGGGAAGCGCTCGGCGAAATCGTCCTGCCAGCGCCAGTGCACGGCCGCACGATAGCCATCCAGCAAACCCAATTGCGCCAGCGGGTAGACACCCGCCGACAGCCCGCCAATCACGCACCCTGCCCGCACCAGTTGCTTGAGCGCACTGCTCAGGGCCGAGGTCAGGGCGGCAGGCGGCTCATCCGCCAGCAAAAACAGCTTTTGGCAACCTTCAAGCTTGCCGTTCCAGGGCTCACCCGGCAATTGCCAGGCTCCTTCAAGCGGTGCCTCGGCCTGCAAGAACAACAACTCGTAGACGACTTCAGGATGCACGCGCTGGGCAACACGCAACGCTTCCTCGGCCAGCGCCAGAGTCAAGGCTTTGGTGCTGGGCCAAATGAGGAAACCAATTCGATGGGCGGTCATGGCGTGCTATCCGGAACGAAAACGGGAATAAAACCTGTGCACCCAGCCTGGGCCAGCTACGCGGGATGCGGAGCATGACCTATTTTGGTGCACAGCGGCAGTCTTAAAATTGCAGTTATTTCAAGCTGCCCGACAGAAACTGCTGCAACCGCTCGCACTGCGGGTTAACCAGCACTTCACGCGGGTCACCGCTTTCTTCGACAATACCTTTATGCAGAAACACCAGTTGGTTCGACACTTCACGGGCAAAACCCATTTCGTGGGTCACCACCACCATGGTGCGACCTTCCTGGGCCAGATCCTGCATCACCTTGAGTACATCACCCACCAGCTCAGGGTCAAGGGCCGAGGTCGGCTCGTCAAACAGCATGACCTCAGGCTCCATCGCCAGGGCACGGGCAATTGCCACACGCTGCTGCTCGCCACCGGACATATGCCCCGGGTAAGCATCCTTGCGGTGCGACACGCCTACTTTCTGCAGGTAATGCTCAGCCTTGTCACGGGCTTCGGCCTTGGACATGCCCAGTACATGCACCGGCGCTTCCATGATGTTTTCCAGCGCGGTCATGTGCGACCACAGGTTGAAATGCTGGAACACCATCGACAGGCGCGAGCGCATGCGCTGCAACTGCTTGGGATCGGCGGCCTTGAGCGCGCCGTCCTTGTTGGCAATCAGCTTGAGCTCTTCACCATTGAGCAGGATCTTGCCTGCATGGGGTTGCTCGAGCAGGTTGATGCAACGCAAAAAGGTACTTTTGCCGGAGCCACTGGAACCGATGATGCTGATCACATCACCTGCCTTGGCGGCCAGCGAAACGCCTTTGAGCACTTCATGACTGCCATAGCGTTTATGCAGGTCTTGGACTTCAAGTTTGTACATGCTGTCGGTTCTCACAAAAACAGTCAGTCGTTGAGCAAGCGCCCGTGACGCAAAGGCTTGCGCCCCGCCACTTTAGCCAGCCAGAAACCGGGTTGGGCATAGCGCAGTCGCTCAACGGCAAATAACACACCGGCGGTGCCCGCGCATACCGTACTGACCCGGTCAGATAAAGGATCAATCACTTCAAACAGCGGCTCGCCGGGCTCAACCCAGGCGCCCACCGGACGTAAAAAACTCACCACACCGGGGTGCGGTGCAAACAACAACTCAGTGCCTTCAAATGGCATGCCTTCACATGCCTCATGCTGCGCTGCAGGCCAGTCACCTGTGATCAGGCCCTGTTCGGCCAGAAACGCCAGAATGCCCTCGGCATAAGCCTCGGCCTGCGGGCGGCCGGTGTCCGCCTGCCCGCCCAGCTCCAGGGTGGTCGACATGCAGGCCAAAGGGATCTGCGCATCGGCAAACTGGCGCTGCAAACGCAGCCAGGGCACTGAGCAGGCTTCATCGAAGGAGCTGCCACCCGAGTCTTCAGCCAACAGCCCAACCCGCACATCCAGATGCGCAGCCAGCGAACGCCACTGCGGCCAATGCTGGGGCAAGGCGTACAGATGCAGTGCGGCATCGGTCTCGCAGTGCAGATCCAGGACAATGTCTGCATCACAGGCATGACTCAACAAAACACGCTGCATACCTTGCAACTGACTGACCGGATCTGGCAACTCGGACAATATATCAAGCATTGTCTGACGGATCAGTCGGGTGTTGGCGTGAGGATCATCCCCCAGGCGACCTGCCAGCCTCTGCGCTACCGGCTCACTCAACTCGACGAAATCGCGGTTGAAGTTTTTGCCGCTGCCAAACTCGAAACGTCCCTGATGACTGCCTTGCAGCAACTGGCCGAGCCCCAGGGGGTTGGCCACGGGCACCAGTTCGATCACGCCATTCAAAGCACCCCGGGCTTCAAGTTCGCTCAGGCGCTTTTTCAGTTCCCAGGCACAACGCATGCCCGGCAGTTCGTCTGCATGCAGGCTGGCCTGGATATAGGCTTTGCGCTCACCTTCACCGAAACGGAACACCGTCAAGTGACGCTCGGAACCCAGGCTGCTCCAGGGCAGCAGGTGATCGATACGCTCCATGACTCAGGCCTTGCGCGGGGCCATATAGCCCAGCCAGCGGCGCTCGGCCAGTTTGAACAGGCGCACCAGAATGAAGGTCAGGCACAGGTAGAAAGCACCGGCCGTGATGTAGGCCTCAAACGGCAGGTAGTACTGGGCATTGACGGTACGCGCAGCGCCCGTAATGTCGATCAAGGTCACGATGGAGGCCAGACTGGTGGTCTGCAACATCATGATCACTTCATTGCTGTATTGCGGCAGAGCCCGGCGCATGGCCGACGGCAGCAAAATGCGGCGATACATCTTGGAACGGGACATGCCCATTGCCTTGGCCGCTTCAATCTCACCATTGGGCGTGGCCCGCAGGCTGCCGGCTATGATTTCGGCGGTATAGGCACTGGTATTGATGGCAAACGCCAGGCAGGCACAGAAGGTGGCACTGGACAACAGCGGCCACATAAAGCTGTCACGAATCACTTCGAACTGGGCCAGCCCGTAGTAGATCAAGAACAGTTGCACCAGCATCGGCGTGCCGCGAATCACGTAGGTGAACAGCCAGGCTGGAAAGTTGACCCAGGCCTGCTTGGAGACCCGCATCAACCCCAGCGGCACGGCTGCCAGCAGGCCGAAAAACAGCGAGATACCCAGCAGTTTCACGGTTTCCAGCATGCCGCTCAAGTACAGCGGCATGCTGGCCCAGATGACGTTGTAGTCAAAGATCATAGATCAGCCGCCCTTACGCCTACCGAGTAGCGCTTCTCAAGTTGTCGCAATGCCAGCAGCGAAACACTGGTCAGTACCAGGTACATCGCCGCAACGGCCAGGAAGAAGGTGAACGGCTCGCGGGTGGCATCAGCCGCCTGCTTGGCCTTGAACATCATGTCTTGCAGGCCCACCACCGAAATCAGTGCAGTCGCCTTGGTCAACACCAGCCAGTTATTGGTAAAGCCAGGGATCGCCAGGCGAATCATCTGTGGCACCAATACCCGGAAAAACACCTGAAACGGGCTCATGCCATAAGCCATGCCGGCTTCAGCCTGCCCTTTGGGAATGGCCATGAAGGCCCCACGAAAGGTCTCGGACAGGTAGGCACCAAAAATGAAGCCCAGGGTGCCGATACCGGCCGCCAACGGATTCAAGTCAATGTAATCGTCGTAGCCCAGCATCGGCGCAACGCGATTGAGCAGGTCCTGACCGCCGTAGAAAATCAGCAAAATCAGCACAAGGTCGGGAATCCCGCGGATTACCGTTGAATACAGATCGCCCATCCAAGCCAGCCAACGTACCGGCGACAAGCGCAACGAAACACCGATCAGACCTAGAACAATGGCCAGGGCCATGGACGACAAGGCGAGCTGAAGCGTCAGCCAAGCGCCATCGAGGATGACAGCCCCGTAGCCTTTCAACATGATTCCGGCCCTCTAAAAAATAGCTCGAAAATGGGGGAATAAAAAATGGCGCAAACTTCAGAGATTCTGTCGCTTGCGCCATTTCGGACGTACTGCTGCGATGTATTACTGACCGTAAATATCGAAGTTGAAGTACTTGTCCTGGATTTGCTTGTACTTGCCGTTTTCACGCAGAGCCGTGATAGCAGCGTTGATCTTGTCTTTCAGGGCGTCGCCCTTGCGTACGGCGATACCCACGCCATCACCAAAGTACTTGACGTCGGTGAATGCCGGGCCCGCGAATGCGTAGCCTTTGCCAGCCGGGGTCTTCAGGAAACCGTCTTCCAGCAGGGTGGCGTCTGCAACGGTGCCGTCGAGACGACCCGCTTCCACGTCCAGGTAGATTTCGTTCTGCGAGCCGTAAGGAACGACAACGGCACCTTTAGGCGCCAGAACTTCCTTGGCGAAACGGTCGTGAATCGAGCCGCGCTGTACGCCGATTTTCTTGCCTTTGAGTTCATCAAGGCTGTCGCTGACCACAGTACCTTCCTTCATCACCAGGCGCGCTGGCGTCAGGTAGTACTTGTTGGTGAAATCAACGGACTTCTTGCGGTCTTCGGTGATGGACATCGAGGACAGGATTGCGTCGATTTTGCGCACTTTAAGTGCCGGGATCAGGCCATCGAATTCTTGCTCGACCCACACGCACTTGACCTGCATCTGCTCGCACAGTGCATTACCGATGTCGTAGTCAAAACCCACGATACTGCCATCCGGGGCTTTGGAAGCGAACGGAGGGTAAGCCGCTTCAATACCAATTTTCAGAGGTTTGTCAGCAGCAAAAGCCTGCAGGGACAGCACGGACAGTGCCAGGGCGCCAAGAAGCACGAGTTTCTTCATCTTAGGACTCCATCGGTAAAGGCAATAAAAGCAGAGTGAGCCTGAGCCCAATATGCGGAGGTTAAACCGGGAATGCGGCGCCACGTCCTACTGGCATTGCACTGTGACCAGCACAACAACGACGAGCGGGTGATCGGCATTCTAACGACAGGCTTCAAGCCGTTATTTCTTCAATGCGACAACTAGTTACAGATGCACCGAAAAAAGCGACTCCAGGCATTGACAGCTCTTCATGTTTATGCAAGAGCAAAAGACATAGAACCTATGTGAGTTGCAAATAGCGGGCCTATTATTCGCAAAGCCTTCTATTCCGGCAAGTGCAGCGTTTCATCTTATTTATTCAGGAGCCGAAAAGGGCTCTAAAACGGTGCTTTGAGTATCAGAAGGCCCCGCTAACGGGCAACCGGTTACATCTGCGGTAACACATAGTCGACTCCCACAGGATCTGCAGTTGCCCAATAAAAAGCCCCGCCAGGTTATGCCGGACGGGGCTTGGTGACCTTCAGGCCGTGTTAGGCGACCTTCATGCCTTTATGGGTATCGATCAAGTGCTGCACCACACCCGGGTCAGCCAGAGTAGAAATATCACCCAGACCGTCGTATTCGCCGGTAGCTATCTTGCGAAGGATACGACGCATGATTTTGCCCGAACGGGTTTTCGGCAGGCCGGGCGCCCACTGGATGACATCCGGCGAAGCGATCGGACCGATCTCTTTGCGCACCCAGTTTTTCAATTCAAGGCGCAACGCCTCACTTGGCTCTTCGCCACCATTGAGGGTGACATAGACATAAATCCCCTGCCCTTTGATGTCATGGGGCACGCCAACCACTGCAGCCTCTGCCACTTTAGGGTGGGCCACCATTGCGCTTTCGATTTCAGCAGTCCCCATCCGGTGGCCGGACACGTTGAGCACGTCATCTACACGACCGGTGATCCAGTAGTAACCGTCTTCGTCGCGACGCGCGCCGTCGCCGGTGAAGTACATGCCACGGAAGGTCTTGAAGTAGGTATCGACGAACCGGTCGTGATCGCCATACAAGGTGCGCGCCTGTCCAGGCCAGGAGTCCAGAATCACCAGGTTACCTTCAGCGGCCCCTTCTATAAGGTTGCCAAGGTTATCCACCAGCCCCGGCACCACACCAAAGAACGGACGCGCTGCAGAGCCTGGCTTGAGTGCATGCGCCCCAGGCAGCGGGCTCATCATGCAAGCGCCGGTTTCGGTCTGCCACCAGGTATCCACAATCGGGCAACGCTCTTTGCCGACCGTTGTGTAGTACCAGTTCCAGGCCTCAGGGTTGATCGGCTCACCCACCGAGCCCAGCAAGCGCAAGCTGGAGCCATCGGCATCCTTAACCGCCGCCTGACCTTCGGCCATCATCGCGCGAATGGCTGTAGGCGCGGTGTAGAGAATATTGACCTTGTGCTTGTCGACAATTTTCGAAACGCGGGTAATGTCCGGGTAGTTCGGCACACCTTCGAACAGCACGGTGGTTGCGCCGTTGGCCAATGGCCCGTAGACGATATACGTGTGACCGGTCACCCAGCCGACGTCCGCCGTGCACCAGTACACCTCGCCCGGGCGGTAGTCGAACACGCGTTCGTGGGTCAACGCCGCATAGAGCAGATAGCCACCCGTGGTGTGCTGCACACCTTTGGGCTTGCCGGTAGAGCCGGAGGTATAAAGGATAAACAAGGCTTCTTCTGCGCCCATTTCTTTCGGGGCGCAGTGAGTCGAGGCCACGGCCATCAGGTCGTGGTACCAGATATCACGATGCTTGTACCAGGCGATGTCCCCGCCGGTACGCTTGAACACGATGATCTTCTGAACGCTGGAGGTATCCGGGTTGGTCAGTGCCACATCGACATTGGCCTTGAGCGCGGTACGCTTGCCGCCACGCAGGCCTTCGTCAGCGGTGATCACTACCTTGGATTTGCAGTCGATGATCCGGCCGGCCAGCGCCTCTGGCGAGAACCCACCAAATACAACCGAGTGGATTGCACCGATCCGGGTACACGCCAGCATGGCGACCACAGCCTCAGGCACCATCGGCATATAGATGGTGACTACGTCACCCCGGTGCACATCCTGACCGCGCAAGGCGTTGGCCAGCTTGCACACCTCTTCGTGCAGCTCACGGTAGGTAATGTTGCGCTGCTCGGAAGGATCATCCCCTTCCCAAATGATGGCCACTTGATCGCCGCGCTCGGCAAGGTGACGGTCCAGGCAGTTGTAGGAAACGTTGAGAGTGCCGTCCGCGAACCATTTGATATCGACATGATGATCGTCGAAAGAGGTCTGTTTGACGGTGGTAAAAGGCTTGATCCAGTCGAGGCGCTTTGCTTGTTCGCGCCAGAAGCCATCCGGGTTGACGACGGACTGCTGGTACATCGCCTTGTAGGTCGCCTCGTCAGTCAGCGTATTGGCAGCGACTTCAGGGCGTACGGGATACAGGGAAGCGGCACTCATGTTTCATACCTCAATGCTTGTAGTTGTTGTTTTATGACCCTGTTTTAGCCGGGCCAGGCCGTGAGATCCATTCGACGTTGGTAGTAAGAAACACGCAGAAAAGTCATGGTTTTTCTGCGCAAGGCTCAAGCACAGTACTTACAGCGATTTCCTGCTCGTCACGCGCCTTGTAAACGTCAGAAATGAGCTCTGTTTTCGACGATTGTTGCAGAAACTGTCAACAGTCTTTATCAAAACTCCCTCTATATGCCCGCACGGCACAGGCCTAAAATTCATCTCGCCAACCAAGGCACCGCGATTAACCCAAGTTACAGCCCCCACGAAGGCAAGTTAAGTCGCTCTTCAATACTCAGTTTCACGCACAGCCTCACAAGGGCTGTGTGACCCCACTCGACCTAAAACAGGTAACTCTGAAATGAAAGCGTTGTTAGTTCTGGCCCTGAGCAGTGTGTGTCTGACCGCCATGGCTGAGGAAGTGAACACACAAGCTGCGCACCCGCAACCTGCCGTCGAACAGTATTCCTACTCATCCGAACTGGACATCGCCAAAGTGATTTCCATGAGCGAAATCCCCAGCGTTTGCGAAGTTGTGCCGGCCCAGATGGTCTACGAAGACTCGCAGGGCAAGCAGCACACTCTTGAATACCGTGTCATGGGCAACGGCTGCTCCAACGGCTGATTAATAACCTGCGATTTATTCCAGCGTTAATCAACTCACTTATTCACGCGAACCAACGCGGTGTTTAATTGCAACTTTCAACCTGGCTTATATAACTTTGAAACGTTGCCCGCCGCGCATGTATCGCCCGGGAATTATCTAATGAAACGTTCTTTGATAGTGGCTTTCAGTTTGTCTGTTCTGGCCAGTTCAGCTTTTGCCGCTGACGGTTATGACCGTACCCACGCCGCCACTTTTACTGAAGATGGCTACAACAGCACCCGCTCGGCCAATTTTGCCGAAGACGGCTATGACAGCACCCGCTCGGCCAGCTTTGCCGAAGACGGCTATGACAGCACCCGCTCGGCCAGCTTTGCTGAAGACGGCTATGACCGTACCAACGGCCATCGTCTCAGCTAACACCGCTTCGACCTGACGCCCGGTAGCTGCCGGGCGTGGTCTGCCTTGCAACAAATCTCCCTTCCCTCCCGCTCATGCCACAGGTCATTTGGTCGCCCAGACCCATGACAAAAAAACTTCTGCCCCGGCAAACCCTCGCCCAGCCGCAGCCTTGCTTAAGCCCTGGACAAATTTAGGGCGTTTCGTCGCATCTCCAGCAAAAAAACTGGCTGAAATACCTTGTGCAAAAGCCTTATACTGCGGCCATCAAAAAGGCTTGGCATATCCCCTTCGCGGGCTAAAAAACCACGCTGCTACGGCCTCAAGGCCCAGGGCAAGTGCAGGCACGACCTCCTTCCCTGAACGACAGCGGTACAAGCCAACGTACACATTCATGTTTTTGCGTGAGCACAACGCTACTGCAAGCAACATTTCTTAGATCCAAGTGGCCTATGGCCGCGTAAAAACCAAACCATAAGTGTTTTCACGCAGCTATCAGGCCCTCACGCAGGAGACGACACGTCATGCTGAGCTGGGACGAATTCGACAAAGAAGACGAAGGCGAAGTCGCTGTTAAAGGCGCCAACGCAGGCCACGCAACCGAAGCCAACATGGACCGCCTCGACGCCGCTGGCGGCGTAGCTGCCCAGGAAGCCCGCGCAGTCACGGCTACCGACTCGGCCGCGATCATTCGTGCCAAAGCCGCGCTGGACAACCTCGACATTGCTGAAGGTCTGGCCGAACTCGAAGGCGCTTCCGCCCGTGTAGCGGTTGACGAAAAAATGATGATCAACTGCCGCGCCGACCTGAACCAGCTCGTACCGTTCAAGTACGACTGGGCGTGGCAGAAATACCTGGACGGTTGCGCAAACCACTGGATGCCGCAAGAAGTCAACATGACCGCCGACATCGCCCTCTGGAAAAACCCGGAA